>WBZM01000040.1_pt1 | contig 234804 bp, 192 predicted proteins | sample 5204271 | NCBI WGS metagenome assembly WBZM01 (sample SAMN12344346, study PRJNA552823) | activated sludge metagenome | biome: Activated sludge suspended growth; feature: Nitrification reactor; material: Wastewater; isolation source: activated sludge from nitrification reactor of wastewater... | reverse complement strand
AGGTTGTAGTGATTCTGCATAGACACAAACCGCGTCCAGCCGTGCAGATCGGCGGTGTACTGAGCCGTGGCGAACTGCCAGGCGTACATGCTCGACGCGCCAATGTAGCGGGCGCGGCCGGAGCGGACGACGTCGTGTAGCGCCGCCATTGTTTCCTCGATAGGCGTCGTGGCGTCCCAGCGGTGGATCTGGTAGAGGTCCACGTAGTCGGTGCCCAGGCGACGCAGCGAGGCGTCAATAGAATCGAAGATGTGCTTGCGCGACAGGCCGCGGGAGTTGGGCGCGTCGCCCATCGGGAAGTAGACCTTCGTGGCCAGCACGATCTCGTCGCGGCGAGCGAAGTCGCGCAACGCCCGGCCGGTGATCTCTTCGCTGACACCGTTGGAGTAGACGTTGGCCGTGTCGAAGAAGTTGATGCCCATCTCCAGGGCGCGACGGATGAACGGCCGGCTGGCCTCCTCATCCAACATCCACTCGCTCAAGCCAGGGTTGCCATAGGTCATCATGCCCAGACAGATGCGCGAGACTTTGAGGCCGGAGCGGCCGAGGTTGACGTAATCCATAAGAGTCTCCTTGTGCAATGGGTTTGCGGGCCAGGCGGATCATACTCCAGACCTCAGAGGTCTCCAAGACCTCCGCTTGTGCCCCGCGCGGCCAAAGGCTGCTATAATGCCCTCTCTATGGAGCAAACAACCCGCAAGGGACAGTGGCAGCTTTGGGTGGGGTTGGCCGTGGGGCTGGCCTGTCTGGCCATCGTCTTCATCTTTTTCGCCAAGCCGGGCGACATCATCGCCAATCTCCGCCATGTCCACCCTGGCTATCTGTTGCTGGGCGCGCTCGGCGTCGTGCTGTTTCTGGTCATCCGCGCCGTGCGCTGGCGCTTCATGTTGACCGGCCACAGCGACGAAACCGGCGGCGACGTTGCTCCACCCTATGAACAGGTCTTCCACATCCAGAACATCGGCTACATGCTGACCCAGCTCCTGCCGCTGCGCCTCGGCGACGTGGCCCGCGCCATCCTCATCGGCAACGTTCCCCCGGTGACCATCGCCCGCGGCCTCTCGACGATGGTCGTCGAACGGCTGTTGGATATGCTCTTCATCGTCGTCCTGTTGCCGTTCACGCTGTCGGGCATCCCCTCGCTGCCCGGCTGGATGCGCTCGTTCGCCCTATTCTCCGGCTTCGCCGCTCTCGCCGGCATCGTCGTCCTCATCATCGCCGCCAATCAGCGCGCGCGGGCCGTCCGGCTGGCCGATTGGGTGTTGGGCCATCTGCCGTTCCTGAATCGCGCGGCGTGGGTGCGGCGGGTCGATGAGCTGCTGCTGGGCCTAAAGAGCCTGACCAGTCTGCGCGACGGGGCGGTGCTCATCGTCCTGAGCGTGCTCGTCTGGCTGCCGGTGCTGGCCGCCTACTACTTTACCATGCGCGCCGTGGGTCTGGTGCCGACGGCGGCGCTGACCGGCTTCGTCGTCTGCGCCGCGGCTTTCAGTGTCGCGGTGCCGTCCACGCCGGGTCAGGCCGGCCCTTACCACGTGGCCGTCATCGCCGCCCTACAGCTGGCTGGCCAACCGGCCGCGGCTTCGGCCGGCTTCGCCTTTCTCTATCACATCATGAACATCATCGTCATGGTGCTCATGGGACTGCTGGGCATCGCCCGCACAGGGGTTACCTTCCGCAATGTGCTGGACTCGGCACGCTCCTTCACCATCCGCCGGCGCACGGAGTCGCCTTCCTGAGGCCCGCGCCCAGCCGGCGTGTATAAGATCGCGAACGATTGTAAACAATTTCAGCGCCCGGTGTGGCCGCGCCAGGAGGGTATCCGTCCCATCGACCGCGTCGCCATGCCCAGCGCCCAACCACTAGACGCTTGCGTATGAAGATTCTGGAAGTCCTGACTTACTACCGTCCCTGGGTCAGCGGTCTGACCATCTACGTCGAGCGGCTCAGCCGCGCGCTGGCGGCCCAGGGCCACGATGTGACCGTGCTGACCTCGCAGTACGATCCGGCGCTGCCGCGCTATGATGTCATGGACGGCGTCAAGATCGTGCGCATCCCCGTGGCCCTGCGCGTCAGCAAGGGCGTGCTGATGCCCGACTTCGGGCCGATGGCCTGGCGGCTGGCGCGCGAGGCGGACGTGCTGCACCTGCACCTGCCGCAGTTCGACGCGCCCGGACTGGCCACGCGCGGCCGCCTGCTGGGCAAGCCGGTCGTGCTGACCTACCACTGTGACCTGCAATTGCCCCAGGGTGGCTTCAACCATCTCGTCGATCGCGTCGTGCGCCTGCAGAACGACACCGCCGGGCGGCTGGCCGATGCTGTGGTCACCTACACGCGCGACTACGCCACCCATTCCCCCTATCTATCCCAGTTCATCGACCGCAAACTAGCCATCATTCCGCCACCTATCGACCTGGATGAGGCCGACGAGGCCGTGGTGCGCGCCTTCGCCGCAAACCACAACCTGGACGGGCGGCCGATCATCGGTATCTCCGCGCGGCTGGCGGCCGAAAAGGGCGTCGAAGTGTTGTTGCGGGCGCTGCCGCGCGTGCTGGCCCGGTTCCCCAACGCCCTGGTGCTCCACGCCGGGCCGTACAAGGATATCATCGGCGAGGAAGCCTACGCCGCGCGGCTGGCTCCCCTGTTTGAACAATATGCCGAGCACTACCGGCTGCTGGGCACGTTGAGCGGGGCCGAACTGACCGCTTTCTATCGCAATCTGGATGTCCTCTGCATTTGCAGCCTCAATAGCACGGAGAGCTTCGGTCTGGTGCAGATTGAGGCGATGCGCAACGGCGTGCCCGTGGCCGCCTGTGACCTGCCCGGCGTGCGCCAGCCGGTGACGATGACGGGCATGGGCGAGGTGACGCCTGTCGGCGACGACGCCGCGCTGGCCGACGCCCTCATCCGCATTCTCAGCGACGCCGGCCGCTATCGACGTCCGGCGGAAGTCATCGCCGGCAGCTTCTCGCCGGAACGAACAGCGGCCGAATACGTGCGCCTCTTTGAGGCGTTGCGCCGCGGCGAGCGCCTCCGGGGGCAGACGGTCGAGCCGGCGGCCTACGAGCGCCTGCGCGCCCTGCGCACCGAATCCGCGACGGCCGGCCAGCCATGATGACACCATCGGCCACACGCAACGAGCAACCCGTGACCACTGACGACCTCCTCTGGCAACAACTCAAGACCCTGCCGGCGTTCCGCGCCCTGCTGCGGGCCGTCGAAGCCCGTTTCTATCCGCTCATCCCGCTGCCGGAACCGACCCTCGACGTGGGCTGTGGCGACGGCCACTTTGCGGCGATGACCTTCCCCGGCCGCACCCTCGCCGCGGGCATTGACCCATGGTGGGGGCCGCTCCAAAAGGCCGTCCGCAGCGGCAAGTACACCCTGCCCATCCAGGCCCTGGGCGACCAGCTACCCTTTGCCGACGGCGCTTTCGCCAGCGCCTTCAGCAACTCGGTGCTGGAGCATATCCCCGACCTGCCGCCGGTGCTGGCCGAGGTCAACCGCGTCCTGCGGCCAGGCGCGCGCTTTGTCATCACCACGCCCAGCCATCTTTTCACCGAATACCTGGGTGGAGCGGCCTTCTTTGAGCGCCTGCGGTTGGACGGCCTGGCGCAGCGCTACCGGCGGCTGTTCAACACCATTTCCCGCCATGCCCACACCGATTCGCCCCAGGTCTGGGCGGCGCGGCTGGCCGAAGCGGGCTTTGCCGTGGAGCGCTGGCAGTACTACTTCTCGCGCGGAGCGCTGCGGGCGCTGGAGATTGGCCACGCGCAGGGGCTGCCCTCGGCCGCGCTGCACGCGCTGACCGGCCACTGGATCCTCGCGCCGTGGGAGAGCAGCCTGCGGCCGACGGAGCGCTGGGTGCGGCCGTTCTATGAGGAGGAGGCGGCCGCTGATGGCGGCGCCTATCTGCTGTTCATCGTCCGCAAACAGGCGTCCGGCCCCATCACGGCCGAGTTGCCGCCAGCGCGGCCGCTACCGGTCACCCGCGCCGCCCCGAACACCTGACAAGCGCCACCTGAAAGCGTATACTTGCCAGACGTTCACGGAGCCGCGTCATGATGTCGGAGCAGTCGCTAACACCCAACAGCTCACCGCCGTGGAGCCGCACCACCAAGACGATTATCGTTGTGGCCGCGCTGCTCATCGTGAGCTTGCTGGTCATGCGCTTCCGCACGCTGTTGGTCATGGTGACCATGGCCGCCATCCTGGCCTACCTGCTCGAACCGCTGATCAGCTTCATCGACCAGCGCACCAGCATCAGGCGCGGCATCATCATCGCCGTCGTCTATATCCTGTTAGCGGCGGCGCTCGCGGGCAGCTTCTTTGCCCTGGGCGTGGCCTCCTACCAACAGGCGCTGAACCTTATCGCCGAAGTGCCCGGTCTGATACAGAATTTAGCCAACACGATCGCCACGCTGGTCAACAGCACCGAACCACTGACGCTCGGCCCTCTGTCGATTGACCCCAGCACCGTGGCCTGGGATCGCCTGCCGGAGCAGATATTGGGGGCCATCGAGCCGATTATCACCCAAAGCGGCGGCGTCCTCAGCCGCTTTGCCACCACTACCGTGCGCACGGTCTTCAACCTGTTCTTCATTTTCGTGCTGTCGATCTATCTGGCCAGTGACCTGCCACGACTCGGCGGCTATGTGAAGAGCTTCGCCCAACGTCCCGGCTACCGCGCGGACGCCGAGCAATTGATGCCACGGCTGCGCCACGTCTGGAGCGCTTACCTGCGCGGCCAGATCGTCCTATCGCTGGTTATCTTTCTGACGGTCTGGATTGGATTGACACTGCTGGGGGTACAAAATTCGCTGGCCCTGGGGCTATTGGCCGGCCTGCTGGAGTTCCTGCCGAATCTCGGCCCGGCCATCAGTGCCTTCGTGACGATACTGGTCGCCTTCTTCCAGCCAAGCAACTATTTGGGGCTGGCGTCGTGGCAATATGCGCTGGTCGTCCTGGGGCTGATGATGGTTATCCAGCAGTTGGAGAACCACCTGCTCGTGCCGCGCATCGTCGGCGGAGCGCTCAACCTGCACCCCATCATCGTCATCGTCGGCTTGTTCATCGGCGCGTCGCTGGGCGGCATCCTGGGGGCGATCCTGGCCGCCCCGCTGATCGCCTCGATCAAGGTGCTGAGCCAGTATGCTTGGCGCAAACTCTTCGACCTGCCGCCCTTCCCCGTGGAAGAACCTCTCGACGACCCACCGCCGCACCCCTTCCGGGCCGAATAGCGCCGCCGCTCTACCAGGCCGGCCCCACCAGCCGGAAGACCTCCTCCAACGTCTGCCGTCCCTTCACCTGTACCGGTGGCAGCGGCTCGGCGCGCACGTGGTCGCTCACCCGCTCATAGACCACCCGGCTGACCAACGTCTCGTCCGGCCCGGCCATCTCCTGCAAGCGCTTGCACAGGTTCACCACGTCGCCCACGGCCGAGTAGTCTTTGCGCTGTTCGCTGCCGACGTTGCCAACCACGGCCTCGCCAGTGTGGACGCCAATGCCGACATGCAACACCTTGTCGGAGGGCATCTCTCGCTGGCGGGCCGCCAGCCGCGCCTGGATGCCCAGCGCCGCACGCACCGCCTGCTCCGTGTGGTCATCCTGGGGATTGAGAGGCGTGTTGAACAGGGCCATCACCGCGTCGCCGGTGAACTTGTCGATTAGCCCCTGATGCTCGCTGATGACGGCCACCGCTTCGGAGAAAAAGCCGTTGGCCAGATCGATCAGCGCTTCAGGGTCCAGGTACTCGCCATAGTGGCTAAAGTCGCGGATGTCGGCGAAGAGCACGGTCAGCTTCCGGCGCTGCGGCCGTTGGGCGGCATCCAGGTCGCGCACCCGGTCGACCAGCGCCGGTGGCAGATAGCGCCGCAGACTTTCGACGCGCTTCTTCTCGGAGACATCGTCCAGCAGTAAGGCCACGCCGTCGAGTTGTTCGTTGGCCGGCGAGCGCAGCGGCGAGACGACTAACTGCACCGTTGCCGCCCTTGTGCGGCGGCGCGCCGCGGCCAGGTCTACCTCGGCCGTCCGGCTGCGGCCGTCGGCCTTCACCGCCTCGACCAGGTGATCGATGGGCAGGCCGAGCAGCGGCAAGACGATGCGATAGTCCCGCGACAGGATCGCGCTGGCCGGCACGCCCACAATGGTCTCGGCGGCGCGGTTGAAGAGGGCAATGCGGTCAGCAGCGTCAATGGTAATCACCCCGCTGGCGATGGAGGCGAAGACGTTGTCCAACAGCTGCTTGATCTCGGTGACAGTACGGAAGAGGCGGGCGTTGTCGATGGCCGCGGCGGACTGATCGGCGAACGCGGCCAGCAGGTCGCGGTCGGCGTCGCCGAAGATGCCGCTGGCAACACGGTTGTCGGCATAGAGGACGCCGATGGTTTCGCCCTTCAGCTTGAGCGGCGCGCACAGGATGGAGCGCAGCTTGTAGCTGACGATGCTGTGTTGGGCGGAAAAGCGCTCGTCCTCCTGCGCATTGATAGTCACCACCGCCTCGCCCGTCGCGGCCACCTGTCTGACGATGCTGCGACTGATATCGACCGAGTCGGGAGCGAGCGTCTCCTGGGAGATGTTGCGGGCCATCTTCACTTCCAGAACGCCATCGTTGTCGAGCAGCAACATGGCCCTCTCGGCCCGCGTCAGGCGAACGATGGCATCCATGACCTGTTGCAGGACAACCTCCAGATCGAGCGAGGAGTTGACGGCCGCGCCGACCTCTTGCAGCGCACGGAGACGGTTCCGCTCGCCGGCCTCCACATGGAGGTCCTGCTCCAGTTGCCGCGTCGATTCACCCAGCTCTACCAGTTGCCGCACCAGGACGGCCGTAGACCGCAGCGCCGCCGCCCGCACGTTCTCGTCGGGCACGCGCATCAGGCCCCGCTGCTGGTCAGCAAGCATCGCCTGTAGTCGCTCGATCTGCTGTCGCAGGTCAGCGGCCCGAACGGGCGTCAGCCCCTTGCTCTTGTCTTCAGCTGGAGTATCCAACGTATCTTCGCAATCCGAGAGGTTGTGTGGCAAGGGAAAGGCCCTGCCGGCGGTCGTTGAACCACCTTGACAGGGCCATTATAGCAGAGAAACCGCGCGGGCGTGCCCGCCGCGCTTACTCCTTCTTGCCGCGCGCGCGGTTGAGGGCGTTGACCAGGCTATGGCGGATGAGAACCGGCCGCAGCTGCCGCCATTCCTGATGCGGGTCGAAGTCCTCGTCCGTGGTCTGGGCGGGGCTGAAGAGCTGCAGGACGTATTGGCGGGTCAGGTTGCGAATGGGCTGCTGGCCTTGCGGCACAACCGCTACGAGCGCGTCGGCTTGCTCGTAAGGCGTCTGCGTCGGCCGCCACGACAAACCCAGGTAGCGCGCCCACTCACCCAGCCGCCAGAAGCTGCGCCCCACATCGCCCTCCACCGCCTGGTTATACCGACTGGCCACCCAGAGGGCCACAGCGGCCGCGATCAGCAGGGTCGCGCCAATGGCCGCCTGCCACCAGGGCACGCCGCCCAACAGGCCCTGGTCTTGCGGGTTACCCAGGTCGCCCAGCAGCCCGTTGGCCCGTTCTACATCGCTGAGTTCATCGTCCGAGAGCGGGCGGTTGGCGTTGGGCACGGGCACGGCCGGCGTCAGCCCGCTGGTGGCCTGGCTCGATTCGAGCCGCTCGACAACGGGAATCGTCTGGGTCGGCTCGAAGTGAATCCAGCCGTAACTGGGGAAGTATACCTCGACCCAGGTATGGGCGTTGACGGCGCGCACACGGTAGTTCTTCGCCTCCGGCGTATAATCGCCCAGGGCGTAGCCGCTGACCACGCGTGTCGGCACGCCCTGCGTGCGCAACATCATCGCCATCGCCGAGGCGTAGTAGGTGCAGTAAGCCTGCTTGAGGTCGAAGAGCGTGTAGTGGATCGGCTCAACGCCTTCCGGAGCGGCGTTGATCTGATCGTTGTATTTGATGTTCGTCCGCAGATAGTCGCGGACGGCAATGGCCTTGTCGTAGGGGTTGTTCTTGCCGGCCGTCAGTTGCGCGGCCAGGCTCAGCGTTTGCGGCGTCAGGTCGTCCGGCACTTGCAAGTAGCGGTCCAGAACCCACTGTGGATAGCTGGTTGACGCGGCCCGCAGGCTCGTGGCGTCGGCCGTGGACACGCGCGAGACGACCTGATACTGGTCGCCTTGCCGCAAGATGAAGCGCGAACGCAGCGCAGTCACCAGAGTTTGGCCCTGTTCGTCGAAGGTCGCATCGACGAGCATCTGCTTGTCGGTGCTGACGACTTCCGGCGCGGCATAGAGGAAGGTTGAGTTGGGCAGGTAGCTGGTCACCGTCTGCGTGATGACCTCGCGGCCGGCCGTAGCAGGCACATCCAGCGCACCGTCGTCGGGGTAGTGGATGGTCGGATCGGTAGCGCTCTTGACCACGCGCCAGCTGCCGTCCGCGTACGTATCATAGACGATGGCCTGCCAGTAGACGCCGTAGGGCAGTTCCTCCGAAACACGCACGTCCATAACCAACGTGTTGCCCACCGTGCGCGGCCCGCCCAGCACCATCGTGTCCTGATAGGGGTCGCTACTGCCCGCGCCGTAGCTGCGCAAGGAGGAAAAGAGGCGCGTCCATGTATCCTGGAAGGAGCGCCACGGGCTATTGGCCCCGGCCACTGCATTGCTGATGTCCGTGCTGGCCCGCAGGCCGGGCAGACTCCAGGCCAGCAGTAGCGCCAGCAGCCCCGCCAGCAGCCCCGCGCGCAGAAAGTCGAACTGGATGCCGCGGTCATAGCGCACGGCCTCGCGCCGCCAGCGATTCTCCTCATCCGTCAGGTAGGTCACAGCGATGTAAAGCAGGGCCAGCAGGGTGAAGATGGCCAGATAGACGAGCAACGGCTTTGGCCCATTGTAGTAGTAGACCACACTCAGCAGGACGACGCCGATGGGCACAACGACGCGCCAGACATACGTTCGGCGGAAGGTATACCAACCGGCCAGGTAACCGAGCAGCCAGAAGACGGCCGTCGTCTGAATGACAAAAATGATGCCGTCGCGACTCGTACCACCGTTGAAGGCCTCTTGCACCCAGGCAAACTGCCGGCCAACCAGATCCATCACACGCTCGCGCCAAGGTCCGTCGTAAGGCAGCGTTGTGCCCACAAGCCAGGTGACGAAGAAGAGGCCATAGATGATGGCCATCATGTGGGCCGTGCGCTCGGAGAAAATGCTCTTGCCCAACAACCAGCCGGCCACCAGGGCCAGCGTCGCGGCGATGGGGATGATGTACAGGCCGTCGGTCAGGTCAGCCTGCAAGAGGGCCATACTGGTGATCAGCAACATGGCCCAGACCAGAAGCAAGGAGGGCCATCCTTCTCGCAAACGCACGCTTGTTTCCATGAAGCCCGACTCCTCTACAGGGTAGCTTGCCACGCCGGCGCGGCCGGCTGGCAACGGCTATTATACATTATAACGTGGCTTTATGGTGTCAACACGGTGACAACAACGCTACTCAGGTGGAACTCATGCCGCCGCCGGCGGGCGCGGCGCGGGGGCGGCCGTCTCCTGCCGCAGCGACCGGTAGACATACAGCACATAGCCCGCACCCAGCCCCAGAGAAAAAATAAACCACTGGACAGCGTAGCCGAGATGCGGACCCTCAGAAAGGTCGATCTCCTTGGCGATCTCCTCCGGCAGCGCATTGTCGCCGGTGGGCGCGACCTTCACGTAGAACGGCGCGAGCTGGTAGGGCATCTCTTTTTGCAGGGCGGAGATGTCCACGCGGAACACCTCATCGTTGGGCGAGGTGGGCACAACCGCGTCGGCCGTACGGCGCCGGATCGTCTCGGTCAGGGCGACGTAGCCGGCGATGGTCTGGCGACCGGTGGCGTCGTCGAAGCGTTGACCGGCCTCATACTCAGCATCGGGTATCCAGCCACGATCGACGAGGACGGCCGTCGGCTGCCCACCGTCCTCGAGGACGAAGGGCGTGAGCAAGTGGACGCCCGGCCGATTGTCCAACGGCTGGAGCTTGACCACCAGCTGGTGGTCGAAGTCATAGGCTCCCATCAGCGTCACATCGCGGTTGGCCAGGTCTTCGGGCACATCGGCGGGAGCGAACGCGGCGTAGTTTGCCCATGCCTCGTTGAGAGAGATGGGCGGCGCGGCCAGGGCGGCCATCAGCTGAGCGTTGGCGGCGCGACGCTCGGCCAGTCGATCCAATTGCCAGATGCCCAACCGTGCCAAGACGAGCATCAGCGCCAGCACGACCAGCGTCACCCACCACCAGCGACGGCTGAAGAGCGCACGAATAAGACTCATGGCCTCTACCTCCCGCCCCCGGCTATGCCCGGCGCGGCCAGCACATCGCTGTTGCTCCAGTCGTCTTCGCGCGCCGCCGGCTTGCGTCCCTCGCCGCTCAGAATCAGGAAGATGATGGCCAGGGCCGCCAGGAAGTACATCATGTTGCCGGGGATCCACATGATGACACCGCTAATGCGTTGGTCATCCAGCGCAGAGATGCCCCACAGGCGCGGCATATCGCTGTAGAAGGCGTAGATGGGTTGCTGGCTAAAAGCGAGGACAATGCCCAGGGCCATGTTGGGCGGGATGGCGGACAGGATGAAGGCGATCTTGGCCGGCCGGCTCAGGTTCTTGTGGAGACGCGGCCCCGCGCCCGTCACCGTCCACCAAAAGAGCATCCCCGCGCCGAACATGGTCAGATGCTCCAGGTCGTGGACCCACTCGCTGCGGAGGGCCACATTGTAGAGCGAGGGATCGTGCCAGCCGATAACGACGGCCACGAAGAGGAACCAGACGATCACGGGCGCGGTCAGCCAGCGCAGAACGCGGCCGGCCGGCGATTGCTTGTGGACGATGTTGTTGATCATGCCGCCGACGGCCAGCCGCAGCCGGTCGGGCAGCCCCCAGAGCAGAAAGGGCATCGGGTTGGGCAGCAGCAAAAGCGGTGGGGCGATCATGATTAGCAGCAGGTGCTGGATCATGTGGGTGAAGAACAGCTGCTGCACAAGCGTGTCGAAGGGCGACAGCAGCGCCAGGGCGATGACCAGCAGGCCGGCGATGTAGCAGACCGGCCGCCACGCCGCGCCCAGCGAGCGCCGGCCGGTGTTGCGGCTCTGCGCGCGCAGGCGTCGCCAGCCGACAAGGAACAATGTGCCCAAGACGACCAGGGGAATAATGACTTCGGGGCGCCAGCTCCACGATGTGAGTGCCGCCCGAGCAACAGGGTCCATAGCTGTCGATTGTAGCCGCTTCGCGGCGGCCAACAGAGGGAGAGGGGCAGCGGCTAAGCCAACACTCAGCCGCGCCCCGCGTCGGAAAGGTCGTTCAGTTGACGAGGTGACCCATCAGGTAGAGGGCCGGATAGAAGAAGACCCAGACAACATCGACGTAGTGCCAGTAGATGGCCGTGGCCTCCACGCCCCAATGGCTCTCTGGCGTATAGCGGCCGCGGCGGCCGTTCCACCAGATGATCAGGATGAGGATCACGCCGGTCAGGACGTGCAGGGCGTGCATGCCCGTCATGGCGAAGAAGATGCCGCCGTAAACGCCGTCGGCCGGCGTCAGATGGCCAAACAGCTCGACGCCGAACAGTTCGCCATTCAGACCGAAGACGTTCCACTCCAGCACGACAACCATGATGAAGAAGAGTGTGCCCAGGGCCGCGGCCAGCAGCGCGCCGTTCAGGAACTTAGACCGGTCGCCATAGGTCGCGCCCATCTCGGCGCGGTACATGAAGAAGCTGCTCAGCAACAGCACCGATGTGGCGATCAGGCCCATGACCTGACTCAGCTCCGGCCGCGTGTTGCCCCAGAGCACAAAGCGCGAGGCGAGCAACGCGCCGAAGAGGAAAAGCTCGGAGAAGCAGAATAGCCACAGGCCAAGCCGGTTGGCGCGCAGTTGCTGCGCATAGGGGATGGCGTGGTCGTGCTCGGCGTGAGCAACGTCGTGCGTGGTGACAGCGCTCATCAGTGACTCTCCTCCTGCCACAGGCGTGCGATATGCATGAAGTTATTGACGATGATCGCGGCCTTGATTAGGGCGATGATCAGCAGCAAGATCAGCGAACCGGTGTAGATGCTGACGAAGTACTCGACCGCTGTCAGCACGGCCAGAATCAGCAGGGTCACCAGGCCCAGCCGATAAGCGGCCGACTTTCTTTCATGGATTTCCATCGATCTGCTCCCTCAACTCGCTAATCGCCCGAAGGCACAGGTATGGCCGACGGCGTGGACGGCGTGGCTGCTCGGATGTAGGTCGCGTCGTCCAGGCCGTAGTCATACGGATTGCCGACAACCTCGAAGGGCACGTCGTAGTTAAACTCCGGCACCGGGCTGGGAATCTGCCACTCCGGCGAGCGCGAGCGCCATGGGTTAGCCTCGGCCGCTGGCTGCCTGCGGCGACTGAAGCCCAGGTTGTAGATCATGATCAACACTGACCAGCCAATGACCAGGGCCGCCAGAGTAATGAGCAGTTGTGTGCCGTCAATGCCCAGCGCCGGATCGTAGTCGGCGACGCGGCGACGCATGCCCAGCAGGCCGACGCTCATCTGTCCGATGCTCATGACCCAGAAAGCAGGCAACATCAGCCAGAAATGCAGCTTGCCCAGGCGCTCGCTATACATGCGCCCGGTCATCTTGGGATACCAGTAGTAGAGCGCGGCGAAGAACGGGAAGATGAACCCGCCGAACATCGTCGCATGGAAGTGGCCGACAACCCAATAGCTGTCGTGCAAGTGCAGGTCGGTCGGGATCGTGCCCAGGATTGGCCCGGTGACGCCGCCAATCAGGAAGATCGAGATGGCCCCCAGCACGAACAATAGTGGCGTCGGCGGGTTAGACGGCAGCTTGCCTTCCCAGAGGGTGGCCACCCAACTGAAAAACTTCACTCCCGTGGGCACAGCTACGAGCATGGTGGAGAACATGAACGGCACGCGCAGCGCGTCGGCCATGCCGGAAGTGAACATGTGATGCGCCCACACCAGAAAGCCGACCAGGGCGATGCCCAGACTCGACAGGGCCACCCAGCGATAGCCAAAGAGAGGCTTGCGCGCGAACACCGGCAGCAGTTCGCTGATGATGCCCAAACCCGGCAAAACGAAGACGTAGACGACCGGGTGCGAGTAGAACCAGAAGAGATGCTGATAGAGGATCGGGTTGCCACCGCCCGTCGGGTCGAAGAAGTTTAGCCCGATGATACGCTCGGCCACACTCATGGTCAGTGCTACGCCGACGGTTTGCGTCGCCGTCAGCTGGATGATGGAGGTGGCGATGGCGGCCCAGACGAAGATGGGCATGCGGAAGAGCGTCATACCCTTGGTTCGCATCGTCGCCACTGTCACCAGCAAGTTGGCCGAGCCGGCGATGGAGCTAAAGCCGACGATCCAGAAGCCGAGCATGAACAGCACAATGCCGACCGGGGCGCGCAGGCTAAGCGTGGCATAGCCAACCCAACCGGTATCCCAGCCGCCTACGGCAATGCCGCCAAGGATCAACAGGGCGGCCGGCACCGACACCCAGAAGCTGAAGGCGTTCAGTCGCGGGAAGGCCATGTCGGCCGCGCCGATCATCAGCGGCACCAGGTAGTTCATCATCGCGCCGACGCCGCCCAGCATCGCGGCGATCATGATGATGCCATGGGCGCTGAAAAGCGTGTTGTACTGCGAGTTGGTCAGCCACTGCATACCGGAGTGCGCCAGTTCCAGCCGGAACAGGATGGCAAAGATGCCGCCGATCAACAGGATGAGGAGGCTGGAAATGCCGTACTGGATGCCGATGACCTTGTGGTTGTAGTCCACACCGAAGTAGCGCGACCACTCCGGCCGGCCCGCGGGCACGCCATGGCGCAGCGGCGTCTGTCGGCCGGCGGCCCACTTGAGCCAGTCCGTCAGCACGCCCGCGCTCAACAGGAAGCCGATAACGCCGATGATGGCTCCGAAAGCCAGCGCCGGCTCGTAGATCCAGCCCGTCTCCGCTCCGCGCAGCGCGCGCAGCCCAGCCACGAAGGCATAGCCCAGGGCGGTGCCCAGGACCTGGCCCACAATTCCGCGCACCAGCGCGGACGTCAGAATAATGCGCAGCGTTCTAGACATACTTTCTGCTCCTAATCATTCCGGTCAGCGCTTACTGCAATGTCTTGATAAACGCGATCAGGTCGGCGGTGATGTCGATATCGACGCCCTCACCGGCCTGGATTTCCTGTTCCCGCGTGGCGATCTGGTCGGCATAGTTCTGCGGCATCAGGTTGGGTTGGAAACCGGACACGATCTGATCGTTCGGGTGCAGGATGGAGTTAATAATATACTGATCGTCAACCGTAACGGTGCTGCCGTCGGCCATTTCTGCCTGGTGACCGTAAATGCCCTGCCAGGAAGGACCCACGCCGGGCGAGCCATCGATGCTGTGGCAGGCGACGCAGCCGAAGCCCTCAGCGCTGTGCCAGAACGCGCCGCGGTCCTCTGGCGTCATATCGGCGAAAGCGGGCGCGGCGTTCTTCTCATCAACCCAGGCCTGGAAGCCGGCGGCATCAATCACGCGCACATTGGCCTCCATCAACGTATGGTTCAGGCCACAGATCTCGGCGCAACGGAGTTTAAACTCGCCTATCTCGGTCGGTGTAATGCGCAATGTCGTCTCTCGGCCGGGAACCAGGTCCTGCTTCACGCGGAACTCCGGCACCCAGAAGGAGTGCAACACGTCCTCGGCATTCATCTTCAGAACAATGGTGCGATCCACAGGCAGCACCAGCTCGCTGGAGGCGATGTCGTCCTGCTCCGGGTAGGAGAAGCTCCACACCCACTGCTTGCCGGTCACGTGAACGACCATTTCATTCGGTTTGGGCGAGGTGATCGCGTTCAGTGTGATTGCGCCCCAGATGCCAAAGCCCAGCACGACGAAAGTCGGCACGATCGTCCAGCCGATCTCCAACCGCGTGTTGCCGTGGATGTGCGGCCCGTCGGCTTCGTCGTCAGGCTTGCGCCGGAAGGCGAAGACCGCGTAGAGCATAATGACCATAATGAGCGAAAACAGAAAGGCGATCATCCAGAAGTGCCCATTGAAGAGCGCGTCGATCGGCCCGGCTTCCGCGCTCGACGCTCTGGGCAAGGCCAGGATGACACTGAAGAGTGCCCGTAGCCCCACGGTTGAAAGCGCCACCAGAACGGCGATGATAATTGTGTGTCTCAGTCGTCCCATTCTCTCTTTCCTATCCCCAACGCTTGCCAAGCGACTCATCTCGGCCGGATAGTGAACCTATCACGGCTCCCCAACTGTCCACAGTCGTCTCCGGGACGACCACCAATTTCAGCGCATGACGCGCAAGGGGCCGGACAAGCCGGCCACTGATACAACACAAGAAGCGACCGCTCCCGGATCGCTTTCGATGGCCGCATTCTAACCCGGTGCGTTGAGGATGACAATAGCGGCGATACCGACACCGACAACCAGCAGGCCGGTGATAGTCACGACGACAAAGTCCCAGGGAATGGGCATTGTCCCGGAGCGGTCGGGCGCGGTCAGGCGCTCGCCGCGCAACGTAAAGACCATGACCAGCAGCGCCAGCAGCAACGCCCCCACGGCAAACAGGCTAGTCATATTGACGATGCCGTCACCCCGGCCAACCTGGCCATCGGGGAAAAGGAAGCTGGCAAACAAGAGGGCCAGAAAGCCAACGAACATGAAGATAGTCAGGGCAGTGGTGATGACGGCCCAACGATTCCAGGTCGTTTCGGGCGACCGGCTGGTCGGCCGCGTCTCGCGCATGGCGCTGATGCGGTCAGCATAACGCTTGTCCACGGCCGATGCGTTCTGCTGATATTGAGTGCTCTCCTTGGTGCGGTTGACGAACCGCGCCAGGAGGACGAGGACGATGCCCAATGTCAGGCCCGCGCCGATGACCAGAGCGGGAACCAACAGGGCCAAGGCCAGCATCACCTGCCAACTGGCCAGCGTGAGCGAAGTGCTGCCGGCGATGGCGATGGGCGAGTTAATGGTGATCGTCGATTGCTCCCTTGGCAGTGCCGCGGCCGAATCGCCGCCCAACAGAGCCGGGATGACGATGGTCAGGATGCCACTCCCGAGAAGGATGGCAAAGATAATGCCCCAGGTAACCCACGCTCGATTTTTCACAACACTCTCTCCACTTACGCCTTGGCCATCCGGGCGCGTCGCCCGCGATTGCGGATAATATCACAATTGCCCGTCGTGCAAAGCCATTTGACGCTATTCACTCTCCGAGTGGACATCGCCAAAGCGGCCCAGCAGCCGGCGCAGCGGCGACTCACGCGGCTCCAACACCGGCTGAAGCTCCTCGCGCAGGGTCATCAGCGTGCGATGATAGAGCGACTTAACGGCGCCCTCGCTGCGCCCCATCACACCGCCGATTTCGGCGTTGGACAGGTGTTCGACAAACTTCAGCGTCAGTAGCTCTTGCCGCTCGGCCGGCAGGCGGCGCACGGCCTGCAACAGCGCCGCCCGGTCTTCGGACAACAGCGCCGCCGCCTCCGGCCCGGCTTCGCTGACGTGCCAGCGGCTGATGTCGTCGAGCGAGATGACCTGTCGCCGGCTGCGGTCGCGGTGCCAGTTGGCAACGAGGTTATGGGCGATGCGATAGAGCCAGGCGGAAAAGGGCACGCCGCGGTCGTCGTAGGTGGCCATATGCTGCCAGGCGCGCATGAACGTCTTAGCGGCCAGGTCTTCGGCGTCGGCCTCGTTGCTGGTGCGGTAGTAGATGTATTGGTAGATGCGCTGGGCGTAGCGCTCGTAGAGTTGGCCGAAGGCTTCCTGATCGCTCTTGGCCTGCGCGATCAGCGCCGACTCGTCGGCGCTCGGCTCAATGGGTTGTTTGCTCATCCTGCTCGCAGCACACCTAAATCTTGTCCCTGGACAGACATCACCCGCGGTCAGCCTGCGGGTCCATGCGGGGGGCAGTATAACAAATGCGTCCTGACTAGACGAACGGCGGCCCGCGACCGTTGCGCCGGCTTGACGACCTGCGCACCCTTGGCTATGCTGGCAGGCGATGGATCGACAGCGCAACATTCACCCCGGCCGCGTTGGCCTCCTTGGCCTCCTTGTCATGGCGTCGGTACTGCTCGTGGCCCTCGCCCTGAGCGGCTGCGGCCGGCCACGCACCGTGGAACCGGCCGCCATTCCCCCACAGCCGGCGCTGGCCGCCGTGGCCACAGCCACCATGCCGATGCTGCCCACGCCCGCGGCAACGCTGCTGCAACCCTTCACCCCAACGCCGGCAGCAACGATCATCGTGGACGCGGCCGCCGGCTCCCTCCAGGCGACCCAGACCGCGGCCCTCTCGCCGCCCACGCCGGAGATCACCGTCGTAGCAACGACCAACGCGGAGGCGGCCTACGCTGAGCCGACGACCCAGCCGTTGCCCACGCCGTCCGGCGTCTATAGCTGGACACTGAAAGTGCCCATCCTGATGTATCACTACATCAGTGAGCCGCCGGCCGATGCCGATATCTACCGGGTGGACTTGTCGGTGACGCCGGATAACTTCCGCCAGCAACTGGCCTGGCTGCGCGACAACGGCTACACCGGCATCGACTACTACGACCTGACGATGGCCATCGTCGGCTATGCTGAACTGCCGGAAAAGCCCGTCCTGTTGACCTTCGATGACGGCTATCTCGACAGCTACACCAACGCCTTTCCCGCTTTGCAGGAATACGGCTTCAAGGGGACGTTCTTCGTCGTTAGCCAATTTATCGATAGCGGGCGCGAGGGCTATCTGACCTGGCCGATGATCGAGGAGATGGCCCGCGCCGGCCACCGCATCGAATCCCATTCCCGCACGCATCCTGACCTGACTGAGAAGGATCGCGACGGCCTTATCTGGGAAATTCTCGGTTCACAGCAAACCATCGCCGCCCACATCGGCTATCCGCCACGCTACTTCTGCTATCCCGGCGGCGACTATAACGAACAGACTATCCAGCTTTTGCGCGAACTGGACTTCTGGGGAGCCGTGACCACCGCCAACGACACCTGGCACGGCTACAACGAACGATTTGAATGGGGGCGGCTGCGCATCCGCAACGATACAACGCTGGCCGAGCTGGCCCAGGTCACCGACCTGGAGGGCACGACGCACGGCAAGCGACCGGAAGATCAATAGAGGCACGTGATACATGGACAAGGTCATCGTCAGAGACTTGCTCTTGCGCGGCATCGTCGGCATCAACCCCGATGAGCGGGTCAAGAAGCAGGACATTTTACTGAACATGGTGTTCTACACCGACATCCGGCCCGCGGCCGAGACCGACGACATCGCCGACGCGGCCAATTACAAGGCCATCAGCAAGCGCGTCATCGAATACGTCGAGGCGTCGGATCACCAGCTGGTCGAGAAGCTGGTGACAGAGATCGCCCGCCTCATCCTGACCGAATTTCCGGTTCAGCGCGTGCGCGTGCGCGTGGAGAAGCCGGGCGCGCTGCGCTTTGCCCGGTCAGTCGGCGTGGAGATCGACCGTCGCCGTAGCGACTTCGGCCTGTAGCCGGTCGCCGCGAACACTTTCGATTAGCTATGCATCTTGTGGCAGTCCTGTTAGGCTCCAACATCGACAAGGAGCGCAACCTGCCGGCGGCGGCGCGGCTGCTGCGCGAGGCGGCCGAGGTCGTTGCCGTCTCGCCGGTCTATGAGACCGCCGCCGTCCCGGACGACCGGCCGCGCTTCCTCAACGCCGCCGTGCTGCTGCGGACGGAGCAAACGGCGGCCGCGCTGAAAAACGGGTTGCTGAGCGACATCGAGAGCGCGCTGGGCCGCGAGCGCGCTCTTGACCGCAACGCGCCGCGCACCATCGATCTCGACATCGCCCTCTACGACGATGCCGTCTTCGACTACATCCCCGCCGACGGCCGCACCCGCCATGTGCCCGACCCCGACCTGACCCGCTTCCCCCACTGTCTGCAACCGGTTGCCGACCTGCTGCCCGACCTGCCCCACCCCGAAACGGGCGAGCCGCTGGGCGAAATGGCCGCCCGCGTGCTGCGTGGCTACACGGCCCGGCATGGCGTCGCCCTCTGGCCGCGGCCGGACATCGCCCTATAGGCGCGAGCCAGGCGAGCCACTACGCTACTCGGTCAGTTCGATTACAATGGCCTCGCCGGCGGGATTGGCCGCCGCGTCGAGTACGGGCACGCTCGCCAGCGACGGAAAGCGGTACATGCCCACGCGCATGCTCAGCGGCGGCCGCGCGTCCGGTGGCAGCGGCAGGACAAAGCGACTGATGACCGTATCGCCCGCGCGCCACTGGCGACCGGCAAAGGCCGCGCCGTCGGCCTGAGCCACGCGGGCGCTGCCGGCATCCAGCAGGTGGTTGAAGATGTGATAGTCGGCCGGGTCGGGGTTATCGGCCGTGCGCCAGTGCAAGTCCCAGACCCCATGCCCTGCCGCCCGGCGCAGACCATTGTGGCCGAAAATGTAGACGAAGTTGGCCAGCAGCGCCGGCGTGGGCAACGTCACGGCCGGCGGTGGCGCGGACGCGGGCGGCAAGGCGTGGACGGTGTAGGCGGCAATCGTGACCACTTCGCCGGGCGCGGCGGCATAGAGGGCGCGCGCGGAGGCCGGGCCGTCGGCGGCTGGATCGCCCAGCAAGACAACGGCCGCGCCGGCGGGGAAGACGGCCTCGGCATTGAGGTCCACCGTGCGCACGACCACGCCGTGGAGGAGCGGGCCGAACTCAGCTGGGAAGTCGTCGGTCTGCGCGTCAGCGCCGTCGCCGGCCAGCAACACCTCGTCGGCGTCGGAAGCGGCCAGCAAGCGGCGCGCCGCGCCGGCCGCGGCCAGCTTGCTGCCCAACGGCACGCCAAAGCCACCGGCCGTCGGCTGCGCCGCAACGGCGCGCATCAACCCGACCCAGCCGGCCAGTTGTAGGCCGGCCACGAGCAGTAGCGCCAGCCACGCCACCGCCCTGAGCCACTGCGGCCAGCGCTCGAGCGCCGCGCCGGCGGCCATCCCGGCCAGCAGACAGGCCGCCGGCAGCCCGGCGATGAAGTAGTGGACGTAGACCGGCGTCCGATGCCAGACGAACAACAGCGCGGGGGCCAGCAACCACGCCAGCACGATGAAACCGGCCTGCGCGCCCGGCTGTGGCCAGCGGCGCGCCGCCCATACAGCGGCGAGAGCGCTTCCGGCCAACACGAGCGCCACCACGAGCCAACGGGCGACGACCGCGCCCGCCGGCAGAGCGAAGTCCGCCCCGGCCAGCGGCTCGATGCCCTGCCCGGCAGCGATGCCCAGGGACAGCCGCAGGGAATCGAGCGACAGGCCCGCCGCCGCTTGCCCCGTCGAGATGGCCAACTCGCCCGCCCGCCACTCGCCCCAGAGGTGGGCCAGATAGGGCACGGCCGTCAGCGCCCCCAAAGCGCCGCCGGCCAGCAACCAGCCCCAGGCGACGCGCCGCCGGAAAACGATCAGGAACAGCAGCGTCGCCGGAGCCAACCCAATCGCGGCGGGGTGGATCTGCACGGCCACGGCCAGGCAGAGGACGTGCAGAGCAACGAACGGCCGCCGCCCCTCCACGAAAGCCAGCACCGCGCCGATGCCCCAGCCGACGGCGAAGAGCGGCAACAGGTTCTGCGCCCAAATTTTACGCGAGAAGACGATGGCCCACGGCCCGGTGGCCAGCAGTAGCGCCGCCGCCAGCGCCGCCGGCACGCCCCAGGTGCGTCGCGCCAGCCAATAGACGCCGGCCACAGCCAGCGTGTTGAGCAGCCCCGTGAAGAGCGTCGCCGCGTAGGCATGCGGCCACAGCGTCAGCGGCAGGGCGTAGAGCCAGACGCTCATGGGCGCATTGGGGAAGCCGACCGAGCTGGCGATGCCGCGCGGGACGATGTCGCCGTCGCTGGTGGTCAGGGCCAGGCTCAGCAGGCGGCCCTCGTCAGCCTTGAACTCGGTCAGGTCGGGCCGCGCCAGGCGCGCCGCTCCGGCCAGCAACAGCAGGGCCAGGAGGGCGGCCACCTCCCAGGCAGTCACGCGCCCCGGCCGGACGTCAGGTGCCATCGATGTCCAGCAGCAGGCCCACCGGGCAATGGTCGGAGCCGCTCACGTCCGCCTCGATAGTGGCGTCAATCACCCGCGGCCAGAGGCTGGGCGAGACGAAGAAGTAGTCCAACCGCCAGCCGACATTCTTCTGGCGCGAGAAGGTGACCTGCGCCCACCAGGTGTAGGCTCCGGCGCGGTCGGGGTAGCGGGCGCGGAAGGTATCGACGTACCCCTGAGCGACAACTTCGTCGATCCAGGCCCGCTCCTCGGCCAGGAAGCCAGTGGTATGGCGGTTCTGGCGCGGCCGGGCCAGGTCGATGTCCTGATGGGACGTATTGACATCGCCGCAAAAGACGACTTCGCGCCCCTCCGCGCGCAAACGGTTGCAGTACGCCAAGAAATCCGTCTTGTAGCGCATCTTGAATGGCACGCGACCGTGGTCGCGGCCGCCGTTGGGAAAGTAGGCGTTGATGAGCACAAGGTCGCCGAAGTCGGCCACCAGCGTCCGGCCCTCACGGTCGTAGTCCTCGTGCCCCAACCCAATCTGCACCGACAGCGGGGCGCGCCGCGTGTAGATGGCCACACCACTATAGCCGGGGCGTTCGGCCGAGGCCCAGTAGGTCATGTACCCGGGCGGTTGGCGAACCTCCGGCGGCAACTGGTCGGGACGGCACTTCGTCTCCTGCAGGGCCAGGATATCGGGTTGGGCCGCCGCCAGCCACTCCAGAAACAGGCCCTTGCGATGGACGGCCCGCAGGCCGTTGACGTTCCAGCTGATCAGCTTGAGCATGACCAAATTGTAGCCGCGTTGGCCGCACCTGACAGCTACGGCCAAGGTGTTACAATGGCGGCTATGGACGCCACAGCGCATCAGCCCACCAATCTCTACGACCTCAGCCGCGCCCGGCTGGCCGAGCGACTGGCCGGCTGGGGCTACAGCGACTACTACGCCGGCCTGGTCTGGTCCGGCCTCTACCGCGACCTGGCCAGCGCACCGGAGGAAATCGCCGGACTGCGGCCGGAGCTGGCCGAACGGCTGTCCACGACAACGATCGGCGTCCTGCCCATCCGGGCGACCACCGACAGCACCGACGGCCGCACGCGCAAGGTACTGCTGGGCCTGGCCGGCGGCGCAGCCATTGAGACGGTGCTGATGACTTTTCGCGGCCGGGCGACTGTCTGCGTCAGCACGCAGGTTGGCTGTGCCATGGGCTGCGTCTTCTGCGCCACCGGGCAGATGGGCTTCCGCCGCCACCTGTCGCCCGGCGAGATCGTCGCCCAGGTCATCTACGCCGTGCGCGAGCTGCGCGCCCGCGGCGAGACGCTGCGCAACATCGTCCTGATGGGCATGGGCGAGCCGCTGCACAACTACGAGGCGACGATGGCGGCGATTGAGACGGTCATGGATCACCACGGCCTGGCCATCGGCCCGCGCTTCATCACCCTCAGCACCGTCGGCGTCGTGCCGGGCATCCGGCGGCTGACGGCCGAGCGCCGCCCCATGCGTCTGGCCGTCAGCCTGCACGGAGCCACGGACGAAGAGCGCGCCCGCCTGGTGCCGCCCGCCCGCCGCTGGCCGCTGGCCGAGTTGATGGCCGCCTGCCGTGATTACACCACGACACTGGGCCGGCGCATCTTCTTCGAGTGGGCACTCATCGACGGCCAGAACGATGGCCCGGCCCAGGCCCACGCCCTGGGCCGCCTGCTGGCGGGCATGGACGCCCACGTCAACCTCATCCCCCTCAACCCCACGCTGGGCTACCACGGCCGGCCCACAGCCGGGCCGGCGGCGCGCGCCTTCCAGGCCGTCCTGGCCGGCTACGGCCTGCCCAGCACCGTCCGCCAGCGTCGCGGCATCGATGTCGCCGCCGGGTGCGGGCAACTGGCTGTTGAAAGAAGTTAACGTCAGGGCCAAAAGGAACAAGGACGCAAGAAGAATACGCCCTCCGTCTTGGCATCCTTGCGTCTTGGCGTTGCTCTCTTAGGCGTCTTCCCGATCGGCCGACCAGTCGCGGTCGGGCGTGGTGTAGATGAGGGGCAGGCTGATGAGCGTCATGGCGAACTTGACCGCCAGGTTGAACAGGAAGATCTGCCAGACGGTCGCCCACGGCAGGCTAAGCGGGTCGTTGGCCAACCCCGGCAGGGGGCCGAAGGCGATGGTGGTGAAGATGAGCGTGTCGATGGGGATGCTGACGGCGTTGCTGCTGAGCACCCGCGCCCATTGATAACGCGTCGTCACGCGGGTGACGAACCAGTGGTATACCTCCGTATCGACTAGTTCGCTGACCAATTCGGCCGTGATGGACGCCAGCACGATGCGCCAGACCGGGCCGAGGACGGCGCTGAATTGCGCGCCCAGGCCCCAGGTCGGGTCGCTGGGCACACGCGCCGCCCAGGCCAGATAGCCGGCCATGAACAGGTTGACCACGCCGGCGGTGACGATCAATGTCTGGGCGCTGCGCTTGCCCGTCACCTTGTGGACCACGTCGCGCAGGGTGAAGGTGATGGGGTAGATGAACGTGCCCATGTCCACGGCCAGCCCAACGACGACGCCGATCTTGAGGCTGGCGATGTCGGACAACATCTGTGCCCCCATATAGGCGGCGATGACGATGACTGCCACACGGCTGACGGTGGCCGCTTTAGCGACCGGGGTGGGGGCGGCTGCACTAACCTGACTCATCTGATGATCTCCTTGTTTTGGTAAGGCGGGAGCTGCGACCGCCTACTGCCGAATGTGGACGCACAAGACCGCGCCCTGGTCGAGCCGAACCGTGGCCGTGTCGGCCGTCATCTCGTTGCTGATGCCACGCGCCGGGCCAAAGACCAGCGTCTCGTCGTGCAACGGCCAGCGCAAGCCAGCCGTGGACGCCACGCGGGCCGGCCCGCCCAGCGGCAACAACGATACCGTATCGCCCACTGCCCCGGCAATGGTCGTTTCGCCGGGCGGCGCAGCCGCGGCAACGAGCCACGCCGTCTGCCGGTCGTCCACAAAGCGCACCGGCCGGCCCAGCAGGCGCGGGTGGGCCAGCAGCAGAATGTTGGCCAGCATGTGGTCGAGCCGGCCGCCGCTGCCGCCGAGGATCAGCACCTCCGCGCCGGGGTAGTGTTCGACGGCATAGAGCAGGGCCAATTCCAGGTCGGTCTCGTTCTTGTCGCGCGGGTAGCGGATGACGCGGCCGGCGGCCGTCGCCGGGTCAATGCCGGGCGGCAGCGAATCGAGGTCGCCGATGAGCACATCCGGGCGGCGACCGGGGGCCAGCAAGTGGCGCAGGCCACCGTCGGCAGCGATGATGGCCGCCGCCCGCGCCAGATAAGGCAGTAGCCAGCCGGCGTCGGCCAGCTCGCCGTTGGCAAAGACGAGAACAGGGTTGCCCATGTGCGCCATCGAATCTACTCCGCAAGACAAAGTGAGGGCGAATGGTAGCCCGTGCGACCGGGCCGCGCCACCCTCCCTGGGCCGCCGGCCGCGTCCGCTTGACCAAATCACCCTTGCGGGATTACACTCCGTCGCCGAACCAAATTTCAAAAAGAGAGAAGCGACTACACTCGTGGATGTGAACTTCCGCCCATCGTCCCTTGTCATCGACCCCACACCGGCGAAGACATCACCCGGTTTCTCCAAAGCGCTGCGCCGCGATCTGTGGCGGGCGCAAGAGACGCTGGCCGACAACCTGAGCGCCCTGGGCGCCGATTGGCGCAACATGATGCGCCGCCTGCGCCATGCCCACGTCGATTACGTCGTCCTGCCCGTCGGCGGCCCGTTGCCGGAACGCGCCGGGCCGCAGCGTGGTTTCATCGAGCGCCGCCTGCCCCTGCCACCCGACCCGCTCAGCCTCCAGCATCTGAACCACCGGCTGCGCATGGTCGCCGACGCGACGAACGTTCGCGGCGTGGTCTTCATCTTCCGTGGATTTAGCGCCGGGGCAGCCTCGTTGCAAAACTTCCGCGCCGCCGTGGCCCGGCTGCGCGCGGCCGGCAAAGACGCCATCGTTTATACGCCCTACCTCGACCTGGCACACTACTATGCCGCCACGGCCGCCGCGCGCATCATCGTGCCGCCGGGCACGCAGTTCGATGTCCTCGGCCTCTATACCGAGGTCACGTTCCTCAAAGACGCATTGGCCCGCGCCGGCGTGGAGGCCGAAGTCATCCAGATTTCGCCCTACAAGACCGCCTTCGATCGCTTCAGCCGGGCTGAGATGTCGCCCGAGTATCACGCCCAACTGGATTGGCTGCTCGATGACCAGTACGACACCTTGACCGCCGGCATGGCTGCCGGCCGCGGGCTGAGTCAGACCGCCTTGCGCGAACTGATCGACCGCGCGCCGCTGTCGGCCGAAGCGGCACGGGAGGCCGGGCTGATCGACTGGGTGGCCTACGATGATGAGCTGGCCACTCTGCTGAGCCGCGCGCAGCCGGCCACGGTCTCACCGGCCACGGTCTCACCGGCCACGGTCTCACCGGCCACGGTCTCACCGGCCACGGCCTCACCGGCCGCGACGACCGACGACACGGCCGCGGCCGCACCGCGGGTTTCGCTCAAATCATGGGCCAGGGCGCGCGACGCTCTGTTGGAGAAGCCCCGCCGCCACACGCACCGCTGGGTGGCTGTGTTGTCGCTGGAGGGTTTGATCACCATGGGGCCTTCGCGCCAGCCGCCCATCGAGCTGCCCATTCCCTTCATCGGTGGCATGGCCGCGGGCGAACAGACGCTGGTGGCCACGTTGCGCCAGCTGGAGAAACTCGACGATCTGGCCGCGCTGGTGCTTTACGTCGATTCGGGCGGTGGCTCGGCACAGGCTTCGGAATTGATCGGCCGGCAGATCGAGCAGTTCGCCGCCCACAAGCCGGTGGTGATCTACATGGGCAACATCGCTGCGTCCGGCGGCTACTACGTGGCCGCGCCCGCCCGGCACATCATGAGCCAGACGCTGACAACGACCGGCTCCATTGGCGTCATCACGGCCAAATTTAGCACGGCCGGTCTCTACGAACAGCTGTCTATTGAGCGCGTCAGCCTGGAGCGGGGCGAACATGCGGGGCTGTACCGCGATAGCGATCCGATGACGAGCGAGGAGCGGGCCATCTTCCAGCGCGCGATCCACGAGACATATGAGCGGTTTGTGGACGTGGTGGCGCGCGGCCGCCAGTTGTCCCCGGAGGCGGTCGATGCGGTCGGCGGTGGGCGCGTCTGGACCGGGCGGCAGGCCCAGGAGCACGGCTTGGTCGATAGCCACGGCGACTTCCTGGACGCGATCAAAAAGGCGGCCGAGTTGGCCGCCTTGCCTGTAGACGACATCCATGCCGTTTCCGTCGTCAATATATTCTCGCGTACTTCGCAGTACACGGTCTACCCGAACGGCTCGGCCCGCCTGGTGGAAGAAGCCGCGCGCCTGCTGTCGGGCGAGCAGCTACGCGCGCTGGCCGGCCGGCCGCTGATGCTCCTACCCTATGAGTTGCGGTTCGGGTGAGTAGTCGCTGGCCGCGTCTTCGCAGCCGTCCCCATCCCCAACATGGATGATGATCTCGGTCGCTCCGCCATCCGGTCGGCGACTGAGGGGATAGTCAAGACGGTTCAGGATTCGCCAAATGGCGACATTGTTGTTCTGGACATAGGCATACAACCGGCTGAGGCCCTCGTCGTGGGCCTCCTCCACCAGCAGGCCCAGCAGGCGACTGCCGATGCCCAGGTTCTGCATGTCGTCGCGCACCGACACGCCGATCTCGGCCTCGTGGGCGTTCATGCGCACATAACGCGCCGCAGCCACGGGTATATCCGGCCGCCCGGTCACGTCGCAAAAGGCCAACAAACCGCTCGCATTGGCCGCGGAGCCATAGGCGATCATCTCCGCCTCTGTCCACACGCGTTCCATATCAATGTGCTCCAGCGTCTGTAAGAAACGTTGGTAACGGCTATCAGCGCCCATGTTTTCGAACAAGTCAACCAGGTAGGGAGCATCGCTCGGCCGCAAGGAGCGAACGCGCACGATCTGATCGTTCTTGGTCAAAAAGGTGTATACTGTTGGATAGTTCGGCATAATTATTCTCAATGACGCATCGCGTCATACATAGAATAGCATAAGCCAACGGCAAGATCAAGTCATCCCACCATTTCCTACGCGATTTTTACGTCCATCACCGCGTCGCTGGCTGCAACCCTCGGTGGACTGTCGCGTATTGATAAGTAACAACCATGTAATAGCCGCGTGCCTGCGTCTGCGCGGGCGGCGAAGAATTCCGGCGAGGTAAGGAACTACACATGAGCAAGAACGACAACGATTCTTTGAGGGCTTCGCTCGTAGAGCTGCCGTTCATCAGCCCTGCGCAGGTGGAGCAGTGGGTCGAGTTGCAAGAGACAATCGACCGAACGCGCGACTACCTCATTCGCGCTGTGCCCCAGGCCCAATTCAGCATCGATGAGGCCCAGAAGATTCTGGCCCAACGCACCTATACGCTCGTCTTCTTTGGCGGCACGGGCGTGGGTAAGAGCACGCTCATCAACGCCCTTCTCGGCCGCAACCTGTTGCCGACGGGCGCGGTGACGGCTGTCACCGGCACGATCGTCTACATCGAGCAGGCCAAGGAAGGCGAGGATGAATCCCTGATCCTCAACTACTGGAGCCGCGACGAGTTCGCCGAGCGCGTCCGCCGCCTGTGCCAACTGGCCGAGATCGACGGCTTCGACATCACCAACGAGGGCGAGCGCAATCAGGCGCGCAAGGACATCGTGGCGCTCGAAGAGTCGCGCAAAGACCAGGCCAAGATGGAGCGCGACGAGTACCTCGATATCCTGCTGGACTGCATCGACTCCTACGATAACAATAAAGAGCTGTTCAAGGCCGGCACACCGCCGCCCATGAGCCTGATGCTGGAGAATGAGGAATCACTCAAACACCTGCGCGAGGACGGCTTCAAGGGCAGCCAACAGCGCCAGATTCGCCTCATCAAATCGGCCACCTTCCGCATTCAGCCTCGGACCGGCGTGCCGAACCTGTTGATGAACGGCTATTTGCGCATCGTCGACGTGCCCGGCCTGGGCGCGGGCATGCGCCTGCACGAGGCCATCACCCTCGAAGAGATGAAACGCGAGGACGCCATGGTTGTCCTGGTGACCGACGCCGGCCGCCAGCGCGTCGATGAGATGAAGTCGCTCTCGGCCGTCAACTGGATCAAGGAAAACCGCCTGTTCGGCCTGAGCGGCGGCGACCTGGACGAGGCCGCGTCGAAAATCTTCCTCGTCGTCAACGGCGGCAACATCCGCCAGGCGTTCGACCGGTTGAACTCGGGCCTGCCCGAAGCCGAGCTAGAGGTCAAGGAAGTGACGCGCTACATCGCCCCCAACTATTGGGAGCGCTATGGCAGCCGCGGCCACAACCGGCCCTACTTCCTGGTTATGGCCCCCTCCGCCCTCTACTTGCAAGACCCGGAGCACGCCCCGCAGGAGTTCGCCAGCGAAACCGAGCGCATTGCCAAGGTCTTCAAGGATCAGTTGGGCAACGTCGATACGAGCGACCCGCTGAACCCGGACACGAAGGAGGCGCTGCTGAAGCTGAGCGAAGTGCCCCTGTTGCGCGAGAGCCTCATCCACTTCATCCAGCACGAGCGCGTCCGCAGCCAGCTGCGCGAGGCGGCCACGCGCACCCGCAACGCCCTGCAAGCCCTGCGCTTCTACTATGAGAAGCAGCTGGCCGCGCGTGGCGTCCAGCCGCCCTTTGCCACCAGCTGGGAGCAGCTGCAAGAGCGGCGCTACGAGAACGTCCTCGCTCGCCAGCAAAAGGAACTGCCGCGCGCCTTCCACAACGCGCTGCTGGAGCTGAGCAGCCGTACCAACAGCGACGAGCGCTTCCGCCAGATGCTCCGGCCGACGCTGAGCGGCATCAAGGGCATGGTGCAGGACGCCGTCCAGCGCGAAGTGGAGACGCTGCTGGATAACTACGGCACCGAGTATTGGGACGGCCGCGACGTGACCTATGACAACCTCATTTGGGGCACCAGCGGCATCGAAGTGCCCATCAAGCGCATCCTCTTCCAGGTGGAGCTAGTGATGCAGGACGCCGTCTCCAAGTTCATGCCCGAAGCGGCCGACATCATGACCGCCGAGTTGGACCGCACCCTGGAGGCGCACGAGATTCTCTCGCGCCTGGAGCGGGCCAGCTATGGCCAGACGTATAGCTACATCATCCCCGGCGAGGCCGAAAACGCCGTGCCCCTGGCCGATGCTTTCCGCATGCTGGTGGGCCGCATCGGCCGCAGCTTCCGGTATACCTGCCAGCAGGCGACGATGTACGAACTGATGAAGACCGATCGGTCGGTTCATGCCCGCCTGAACGTGGGTGAGCAGGAGTTGGCTCTGCCGACGAACGAGCGGCTGCTCGACGTGGCCCTCTATGGCCCGGAGCGCGTCGCTCGTGAGATCGCCGCGTCCATGCCGCAGGTGGCCGCCGGCAACAACAGCCAGGCACACGCCCCGGCCGAAACGGATACGCCCATCGAGATCAACATCCTCGACAACGCGCCCTCCGGCGAGGCCGCGCCCGACATCGATATCAGCTTCCTGGGCGAGCAGCCGGCGGCCGCGGCCGCGGTCAACCTCGAACCCAGTTACGCCGACCTGCTGGACAACGTTGCCGTCAAGGTCAACCGCATCTTCGCCTCGATCATCGACGACCTCTTTAGCGACGACGACTTGCTGCCGCGCCTGCGCCGGCTGTTCTGGCTGGAGGCCATCAAGACCGAGCGTGACTTCAACAACTTGCTGATCAAGCCGATGCTGCGCCAGCATGACCGCAACCTCAACAAGCCGGAGTTGCGCAAGGCCATCGAGGTCGATCTGGAGTCGGTGTCGGACATGGAAGAACTGATGCACGTTTGGGACGGGCTGCACAACCTGGAGACCGGCCTGGCGATTTAGGACGCACGACAGACAACGAGACAGGCCACCTTTCGCGGCGGCCTGTCTCGCTGACAGGAGCATGTCATGGAAGATGCTGCCCTCAGCCTGATTCGGGCTTTTCCCGACCGGCCGCAGCTGGCCGCCTTTGCGGCGCGCCTGCTCGACTGGCTCAACGCCGATCTGAACCCGCGCGGCGAGGCGTTCAGCGAGTCGCGCGCGCGGGCGCTGTTACTGGCGGCCGAGACGCTCGACGAACCAACCCGTTATAGCTTCAGCCAGCTGACCGACACCGAGTCCGGCGCGCGCCTTGCCCTCTACGACCTGTTGCGCGAGAGCAACCTGGCCGACAATGGCGACGTGGCGGCCCTGGCCGGGGCCGTGGCCGGCGCGCCGCCGCCCGACCGGCCCGCGGCGGCATCGTGGCTGGCGTTGGCCGTGGCGGCCCACGCCTGGCGTAGCGGCTTCCCGCTCGACCGGCTGGACCCGGCCGCGCCGCCTGACCCCTATAGCCCCGCCGGACAGGTTATCAAGCGGGCCGCCTTCTTTGCCCGTCAGCAGGTGCAGCGCAGCGCCACGGAGCGCGACAAGCTGGCTCGCAAGCTGGCCTACGCCGGCCCCGGTGGCCCGGCCACGCTCGGCGGGCTGCGCCCCGACGGCACGACCGCGCCGCTGCCACCCTTCTACCGGCCGCCCGTGCCGGTGCGCTATCCTGAATACACACCCGGCGTCCAGGTAGAGGCCGGCGAGCTGGAGCAACCCGCGCTGCCGGCCCCGTCCGCGCCGCTGAGCATCAGCGCCGACGATCTGGAGCCGCCGGCCCCCACTGCGCCGCTTTCACAGCCGCCGCTACGCATCGATGCTTCGCAGTTGGAGCCGCCGACCCGCCCGGCCCCGCCCGCCCCGCGCCCGCCGAGCAACGTGGTCATGCCCGCGGCCTCGGTCAGCCCGGCCCGCCCGGCTGCGCCGCGCCGGACCAGGCGCGGTCGCACACCAATGACCACAACCAAGCTGCGCGTCGTCGTCCAGGCCCACCCGGACGGCCCCGGCCTCTATGGCCTGCAAGTGCGCGTCAGCTCGCGGGGCATCCGTCGCTACGTGGCCGGCACAACCAACAAGGATGGCGAGTTCCTGTGCGAGCTGCCTGTACAGGCCGACGCGGGGCTGACCTATGATGTGGACGTCACCTGGCCGCGCGACTTCGGCGGCGAGGTCGAGCGCAAGTCCATCACCGTCAACGCCGACCGGACGCACTTCGTCCTGCCGTTCTACCGGACGTTGAAGGCCTAGGCGCGCCGCCCTATGACCGATCCCAACCGGCTGCGGCTGACCGCGGAGGATATCGCGGCTCATAGCGGGCGCATCACGACCCCGCCGGTGTTGACCATCGGCCTGGCCGACATTCCCGCTACCGCGCCGCCGATGGGCGAGCACCGCCACGGCATCCACATCACTGCGGCCGACATTGCCGCCTTCGAGCCGGCCGGCGAGGCAATCATCGGCCCGCTGGAGCAGCAGGCGTTCGCTCTGGTCAATGCCGCCCGCGCCGAGCATCTGCCTAAGTGGCTCGGCCGCGGCCCGCTGCGCTGGCATGCCGCGTTGGCGGCCGTGGCCCGGCAGCACTCGGCTGACATGCTCCAGCGGCGCTACGTGGCCCACGTGACGCCAGAGGGTATCAATGTCTCCAAACGGCTGGACCGGGCCGGCATCAGCTTCCTGGCCTGCGGCGAGAACATTGGCGTGGTCTATGGCCCGGCCAGCCACGGCGAACGAGGTCTCATCGAGGTGCAGACCGCCTTCATGAACCAGCCACGCCGCCTGACGAATCACCGGGGGAATATCCTGAACCCGGTCTGGACCCACGTCGGCATCGGCGTGGCCTATTCGCCGGAAGGCCAACTCATCGTAACGCAGAATTTCGTCGCCACACTGACCAATCCGGCCTGATTGTGGCACGATTGCGCTACACTGTAACTGTAGGGAACATCATGACGGACACGGAAATAGAAACCATCGTCATCACCGACCCCGATAGCGACCGCTACCACACCTTCGGCTACATCAGCTGGTGGCAGCAAGAAGTTGTGCGCAACGCGACGGTGCTGGTCATCGGCGCGGGCGCGTTGGGCAACGAGGTGATCAAGAACCTGACTCTGATGGGCATCGGCAACATTCTCATCGCCGACTTCGACACCATCGAGGACAGCAATCTCAGCCGCTCAGTGCTGTTTCGGGCCACAGACCGCGGCCGCCGCAAGGTGGACGCTGCCGCCGATGGCGTCAAGGCCCTCAACCCCGATGTCAAGGTCAAAGCCTGGCATGGCGACATCAACTTTGAGATGGGCCTGGGCGTCTTCCGCCATGTCGATGCTATCATCGGCTGTCTCGACAACCGCGAGGCGCGCCTGTCGATCAATCGCTTCTCCTGGGCAGTCAATCGGCCGTGGGTCGATGGGGCCATCCAGGAGCTGATGGGCATCGTCCGCGTCTTCCGGCCGGGTGAGGGCGCGTGCTATGAGTGCACCCTGACCGACCTCGACTATCAGATCATCAACCTGCGCTACTCATGCCCTCTATTGGCCCGGGAGAACATCCTGCAGGGCAAGGTGCCGACGACGCCGACCAGCGCGTCCATCGTCGCCGCCTTCGAGACGCAGGAGGCACTGAAGCTGCTGCACAACATGGAAGTGCAGCCCGGCAAGGCGCTGATGATCAACGGCCTGACCAACGACATCTACCTGACCGAGTATCCAGTTAAGGACGGCTGTATGAGCCATTCCATGCTGGAGCCGATCGTCGAGCTGCCCGACGCGACGGCCGGCGGGACGACCCTGGCGGCGCTGCTGGCCATTGCCCGCGAGCGCCTGGGGCCGGAGGGGGTGCTGGAGTTCGACAGCGAACTGGTCGTGGCCATGGAGTGCGGTTCCTGCGGCCAGACCGAACCCATTTTCCAGCGGATGGCCCGCCTCTATGAGGACGCGGCTGTCTGCCCCAACTGTGGCGCCAAGCGCGAAATGCGCCTGACTCATCGCATCACCGGCGAGGAGGAATTCCTCGACCGGACGCTCGCGCAGGTCGACGTGCCGCCGCTCGGTATCATCCGGGCGCGGAACGGCCGCGAGCGCGTCTACTTAGAGTTGACGGGCGACAAGGCGACCTTTTTGCAGTTCACGTAGGCGGCTGCAACCCCGGCAACCGTTTTGCGTAATGTCTTTTGAACATCCAAACTGGAGGCTTTTGAACAGATGGCGAGCACCAAAGTAATCATTTACGATCCCACGGGGTCCAAGAAGACCCCCGTCGAGTTGCCCGACGACGTGCCCATGCGCCGGCTGATCCCCGCTCTGGTGAGCAAGATGGGTCTGCCCACGGCGCAGGGGGCTAACCCGATCACCTATCGACTGGATCACCGGTCGTCCGGCAAGCGGCTCGGCGACGAGGAATCGTTGCGGGACGCGAGCGTGAAAGAGGATGACATCCTCAGCTTGTTCCCGGAAGTCACCGCCGGCTAGAAAATCACGCGGCCTAACGCCGTTCACTTATTGTCGAGCGCCCTTCCGACGGCACGACGGACAGCCGGTAAGCATGTCCGTGGCGCTGGCGCGAAGGGCACTTGACATCACACCGAGGCGAACATGTCCTTTGACATTCGTGAAACCCGGTTGCGCAACGACTACCAGCGGGTGCGCGACCTGGCGAATCGGAGCGATTTCATCCATATCATCCGCACCGAGGGCGACCCGCCGGAGAAGTATCTGATCCGTTATACCTGCCGCGGCGTGGAAGGCATCAACAGTGCCAACCAGCCCATCTTCCGCGAGCAGCACGACGTGACTATCTATCTCCACGCCGAGTACCCGCTGAAGCAGCCACAGCTGAAGTGGATGACACCGATCTTCCACCCCAACATCCACATCACCGGCGCGGTCTGCATCGGCGCGTGGTGGCCGGCAAAGACGTTGGATGAGCTGCTCCTGACACTGGGCGAGATGATCCAGTACAAGAACTACGAGCCGCGCGACCCGATGAATTCCAAGGCCGCGGCCTGGGCAATGAGTCGTAAGTCGCTCTTTCCCGTTGACCGGCGCGAGTTGAAGGGTCAGTCGGTAGCCGACATGATCGTCATCCGCGATGAGGATGAGGAACCCGATGACCTCGGCATCAAGTTCGGCTAAGGCGCCACAGACACCGCCGGCCAGCGATCCGCCGGTGATCGCGCCGGCGAGCACACCCGACAACGGCCACCGCGAGGCCCTCGCCAGCCTGCCCTACCGGCAGCTGCCCATGCCCGCGGCCGAGTGGCTGCGCCACGGCGACACGCCGGCCGACGGCCAGCCGGTGGCGCTGGTCCATCAGACGGCCCTGCTGCAAATCAATGCCCACAGCCGCAGTCGACTTGACGCTGAGTTGGGTGGGGCGCTGTTGGGTCACGCCTACCGCTACAAGGGCAGCATCGTCGTCGAGGTCATGGCGGCCCTGCCGGCGGTCAGTTCCGACCACGGGCCGGTACACTTCACCTTCTCGGCCGACTCCTGGTCGCGGCTCCACCGCGACCGCGCGGCGCACTACCCGCAACTCGACATCGTCGGCTGGTTCCACACTCACCCTGACCTGGGCGTCTTCTACTCCAGCGACGATGCGGTCGTCCATTCGGCGGCCTTCACCCAGCCCTGGCATGTCGGCCTTGTCGTCGACCCCGTGCGCCAGGAAGCGGCCTTCTTCGGTTGGGTTGACGGCGTCCTGCGGGCGCTCAACGGCTTCTATGAGCTACCCGACCGCCAGCCGGAATCGGTCGTGCCCTGGCAGGCTGTCCGCACGGCCGTCTACGACCGGCCCTATGAGCCGGAGCCGGTCGCCGAAACGGAGAGTCGCGTCGTCCTGTCGCGCAGCGCCCGGCCGCGCTTCTCCGCCCGCGAGTTGGGTCTGGCCGCCTCGGCCGGGGCCTTGCTACTGTCTTTTTTTTTGACCGTCGCCGGCGTACAACTGCTACGCCGCGTCGATCTGCTGGAGACGACGCTCCTCAATCTGGCCCAAAGCTCCCCGACCCAGAGTAACGCTCTGGCCTGCCCCGATCCGCGACTGCGCATTCTGGCTCCGCTGACGGGCACGAGCTTCCCGGTCGGCGCGCGTATTCCCGTGGTGGGCACAGCCAACTACCCCGGCGCGCGCCGCTACCAGATCGACATTCGGCCCACAGGCACAGAGACCTGGGCCGTGATCGACCGCCGGCGCGGCGACACCAGCCTGGGCGAACTGACCCGCTGGGACACGGCTGGGCTAACGGCCGGGCAATACGATCTGCGTCTCGCGCCAGTTGATCTGAACAACATCCGCCTGACCAACACCAGCCCCTGCGCCGTCACGCTGGAGCTGACAAACGAGAACTAACCGACCCGGCCGCGCCGGCGGCCGACCGGAGCCATATTCAAGATGACGAACGAACAGACCACCCCCACCTACGCGGCCCAGCTAACATTGACCCTCCCCGGCGAGGGACCATCAGCGACAGTTACCGTCACGCTGGCACCGGCCGACGTCGTGCCCATCGACGGCCACAGCAAGCCGCTGTCGGAGTGCACTCTGGCCGAGTTGCGCGCCTACGCCACCGAGTTGGAGGCCGATGCCTGGGACGCCTACGCAGCCATCACCCTCGACCAACTGCAGCAGGAGTCCAAGATCGACATCGCTTTGCGTCCGCTGGATGCCAGCGGCCAAGCCGGTGAAGAGGTCGCGGATTGGCTGCAACAGGCCATAGTCCTACCGTCCACGCCGTTTGAGGGAGCGCCACCGGCCGAGGAAGCCGCGCTCATCGACGAGCCGCCCGCGGCCGCCGGCGAGCTGCCCGCGGAGCCGGCCGAAGCGCCCGTGGTCCCGGCCGAAGCGCCCGTGGTTCCGGCCGAAGCGCCAGCAGAGCCGGCCGCAGCGCCAGCGCCGGCACCGGCTCCCGCGCCGCTGCCGTCGCCACCCGTGGCCGAGGCGGCAACCATCGTTGCCAGCCAGGCGCGCGTGCGCGTGGCCGGCGGGCGACTGCCGGCGGCGCTGGCCGGCGGCGCGGCAGTGGACATCCTGCTGGACGAAGCGCCGCTGCGGGCCATGCAGGCCCACGCGCTGAGCAGCTTCGACCGCGAGGTCGCCGGCGTCATGATCGGCCGCCAGCCGGAGAAACAGCCCGACGGCCGCTACGTCGTCCACGTCATCGACAGCATCATCGCCAAGCACACGGTCATGCACGGGGCCAGCGTCACCTATACGCCCGAAAGCTGGCGCTATCTCAACGATACATTGTGGGAACGCTACCCCGACGACAGCGCGGTCATGGTCGGTTGGTATCACACTCACCCCGGCTTCGGTATCTTCCTGTCGGGCATGGACCTGTTCATTCACCAGAACTTTTTCACCCAGATCTGGCACGTGGCCTATGTCCTCGATCCTCACGCCCGCACCAGCGGCTTCTTCTGCTGGAACCGGCAGAAGACGAAGGTTAACCGCTATGACTTCCAGTGGCCGAATTGGGCCGCCGGGTCCTGGTAGCCGAGACGGTTCCGTGTGGAGCGCGAAAATGGTGTATAATCAGAATTCAGGCGCGCAGGCAACGACTGGAGGGCAGACGGCTAGAATAGCCGACGCCCACGAGCAACCCGCCGCGCCCAGGTTTCGAGTCATGGACGAGAGAGAGTATCCGCTACTCCGCATCACCGAACACGACATCTCTGAGGCCAATCAGTTGAGCCTCTCCTGTCCCATTTGCGGCAATGCAGTGGAAAACCACACCGACGGCGCGGCGCTTGTGCCCGTCGTCTGCGACAAATGCGGCACGCTCTACCACCGCGCCTGTTGGGAGGGCAGCGGCGGCAAGTGCGCCGTGTTGGGCTGCGGCAGCGACAAGTTCCACGTCTATGGCAAGAGCACCAAACCGGTGCTGAAGGTCAAGTACACCGATCTGCCCGCGCCGTCGGCCAACGGCCGCACCACCCCCAGCGCCCAGACACGGCGCCTGAAGGAAGAGCAGCGGCGACAGGTTCAGAGCATGACTCTTTTCCAGCGCTTCTGGAAGTGGCTGCTCGACCAGATTCGCATTAACCCGTAGGCGCTGGACCCGACGGATTCGGGCGAACCCGTCGGGTCTTCCACCATGATCCGTCCGCACCATCTCGACGACCAATCCACCTTCCTGGGCCAGACGTGCGCTCTGTGCAAACAGGAGTTCGAGGTTGGCGACGAAATTGTCATCTGCCCGGAGGACGGCAGCCGCCACCACGTCCACTGTTGGCAGGCCAACAACAACCACTGCACCGCCTACGGTTGCCGGGGCCAGGGCGTCGTGGGCATGCCCTCAGCCATTCCCACCGCCCCACCGCCCGCCCCGCGCCCCCGCGCAATTCCCGCGCCTCCGCCCCCGCCACGTGTCCGCCCGACGGCCGCCCGCCCCATCCCGAACGCGCCCGGCTCCAAAGTACGCACGCTGCCGGCCGGCAGCTTCGGCTGTCTGCGCGGCTGTTTCATCGTCGTCCTGCTGCTGGTCTTCGTTCTCGTGGCCCTGGCCTGCGCCGGGGCGTGGTACTATACCCAGCGCACGCCGGTGGTTGGCCCCATGGGCCAGGTTTGGCCGCTACTGCCCGGCTTAGCCAGCCTGGCCGTAGTGCATCTTGGGCCGTGCCCATTCCACTCGACTTCATAAAGGAGATGACTTCCGGTGACCCACTATCAGACCCTGCTTGACCGCGTCCACGAACTGAACGACCTCCATAAGGCCAATGCCCTGCTGTCCTGGGATCGCGAGGTGAACATGCCCAGCGCGGGCACGGCCGAGCGCATCGCCCAGATGACCACCCTCAGCAGCCTTACCCATCGCATGAGCACGTCGGATGAGATGGGCGAGTGGATCGAACGAGCCGCGGCTGAGATCGACGGCGCGGACTACGACAGCGACGAGGCCGCGCTCATTCGCCTGCTGCGCCGCAACTACGCCGACGAGCGCAAGTTGCCGGCCGATTACGTGGCCCGCGCGGCCGAGGTCAGCGGCCGGACGCGCGAGGCTTGGGTAAAGGCTCGCGCCGAAAACGACTTCGCCCACTTCCGGCCGTGGCTGGAGCAGGTCGTCGCCCTGTGCCAGGAGTTGGCCGGCTACTACGGCTACGAGGACGAGCCATACGACGCTCTGCTGGACAAGTACGAACTCAACATGAAGACGGCCGAGGTGCGGGCCATCTTCGACGCGCTGAAGGCCGACCTTGTTCCGCTGCGCGAGGCCATCGACCGCAGCGGTGCGCAACTCGACGACAGCATCCTCCACCAGCCCTACGACGTGGCCAGGCAGCAGGAGTTCGCCCGTATTGTCGCCACGGCCCTGGGCTATGATTTCAACAGGGGCCACCTGGGCACAGTCGTCCACCCCTTTGCCACCAGTTTCAGCCGCAACGACGCCCGCATCACCACGCGCTGGTATCCCGACTTCCTGTCGCCGTCGCTCTTCGGCACGCTGCACGAGTGCGGCCACGCCATCTATGAACAGGGCACGGCCCCGGAACTGGCGCGTACGCCGCTGGCCCGCGGCACGTCGATGGGCATCCACGAATCGCAGTCGCGCATGATGGAAAACCTCGTCGGCCGCAGCCGTCCCTTTTGGCAGGCCCATTTCTCCACCTTGCAGGGATTTTTCCCGGAGGCGCTGGGCAACAGCACGGCCGAGGATTTCTACCGCGCCATCAACAAGACCCAGCCGTCGTACATCCGTGTCGAGGCCGATGAGCTGACCTATAACTTCCATATCATCCTGCGCTTCGAGTTGGAGCAGGCAATGCTCAACGGCGATCTGGCCGCCGCCGACCTGCCCACGGCCTGGAACGACAAGATGCAGGCGCTATTGGGGATCACGCCGCCCGACGACCGTCGCGGCTGCCTGCAGGATGTTCACTGGTCACGGCCGGGCTTTGGCTACTTCCCGACCTACGCGCTAGGCAACCTCTATGCAGCGCAATTCTTCGAGACAGCCGCGGCACAGGACCCGGCCGTCACCGAGCAGCTCGACCGCGGCCAGACGGATGCGCTCCTGGCCTGGCTGCGCCAGAATATTCACCGCCACGGCAAGAAGTTCACTCCCGGCGAGCTGGTGCAGCGCGTCACCGGCCAACCGTTGAGCCACGACGCCTTCATGCGCTACGCCACGGCCAAGTTCAGCGACTTGTATGGCCTGAACTGAGCGCCACATGCCCCGGAAACGAACACGCCGGCCGCCGGGCGAGGTGACTTGCGCACCCCACCCGGCGGCCGGCGTGTTTATCGGTCGCGGGCCAGCGCTAGAACGTGAACCCGCCCCGCAGACGGATGACGCCGAAGAAGACCAACACCAGCGACAGAAGAATCAGCAGCAGCTGATTGCGGAACTTGGTCGGCGCGTCGGTCGAGCGCCGCCACAGCGCAGTCATGTGCCCGGCGATGACGGCCAGCAGCATCGTCGTGGCGTGCTCCAGCCGCGGCCCGCTGATGCCGCCATTGAAGAACAACAGGATCAGGCCCAGAAGAAAGTTGATGTCGAGCAGGATGGTATAGGCGGACAGAAGGCCGCGATCCAGCGAGGTGTACCCCCGCCGGCCCAGCCAACCAATGGCGAATTTAATGATGATAACCACGGCCAGAAGGGCAACAAGCCAGCGGACTTCGCCGTGGATGGTCATAAGCGTGTTCATGAACGTGTGGACTCCTTTGTTGGCGAGCGAGACGCGGGGACCGCGGTCTCTACTCTTCTTCTTTGTCTGTCTCCGACTCGCGCCCCGGGGTCTTATCGCTGGGGAACTCCACCCTGACGCGCAACACGGCCAGGCGATCGATGTCGAGGACGGTAAAACGAACGTCTTGCAAGGTCACCGTGTCGGCCGTCAGCGGCGGCCGGCCCAGCAGGGCGACGATCAGCCCGCCGACGGTCTCCACATCGGGCAGGTCATTGGCCTCGCCCAGAAAAACTTCCTCGGCCAGGTCGTCGAGCAGGTAGTCGCCGGCCACGTCCAGGACGCCGGGAGCAAGCTCCACGCGCGGCTCGCGCTCCTGGTCAAACTCGTCACGCACTTCGCCGACGACCTCCTCCACCAGGTCCTCAAGCGTCACCACGCCGGCCAGCCCGCCGAACTCGTCGCGCACCACGGCCATGTGTAGCTTCTGCTTCTTGAAGGCCGCCAACAACCGGTCGACGCGATAGTCCTCCGGCACTTCCGGCGCTGTCCGCAGGATGAGGCGCAGGTCGAACGGGCCATTGGGCCGCAGGGTCAGCCGCAGCAGGTCCTTGAGGTGCAGGATGCCGACAATATGATCGAGATCGTTCTCGTAGACCGGGAAGCGGCTATGACGGCTCTCGGTGACGATGCGGATCAGCTCATCCTGTGGCCAGCGGGCATCGAGGGCCTGCATGCGCCGGCGCGGGGTCATCACCTGGCCGACAGTGCGCTCGCTGAAGTCAAAGATATTGCGGATGAACTTCTCTTCTTCGTCCTGAATCAGGCCGCCCTCGGCGCTTTCGGCAACGATTAGCTCCAGCTCGTCGGCGGCCACCAGCCGTGCCTGACCGTGGGCCGGCGGGATGCGCAACAGACGCAATAACAGATTGCCGACGGCATTCAGCGCGTGGACAGGATAATTGAGTACGCCCCCGGTGAAACGCATCACAGGGTCGAGACGAAGGGCCATCGAGGAAGCGTCGGACAGCGCCAGCGCCTTGGGCACCATCTCGCCGACGACGACGTGGAGATAGGTCATCAGCGACAGGGCAACGATGTAGCCGATGGTGGTCGTCGCCGCCGGGGTAAAGCGGCCCAACGACGCCAGATATGGTTCGAGGAAGTGACTGATGGCTGGCTCGCCATACATGGCCAGCCCCAGAGAGGCCAGGGTAATGCCCAATTGGGCTGTGGCGATGTAATGGTCCAGGCGTGGACGTATCTCCAGCACCTGTAAGACGTTGCCGGCGACGGAGTTGCCCTCGTCCACCAACTGTTCCATCTGCGTGTCGCGCACGCCGATGATGGCAAACTCAGCGGCCACGAAAACGCCGTTGATGACCACCAGGATGAAGATGACAACCGCCGGGATGAGCAAGTCGGTCAACGGCGGCAACGACTCGGCCGATGCCGCTGCCAGGAAGAGGCCCATGCCCGGCAAGCCCAGAAGGAGGAAGGCCAACTTAATCATGCTCGACGATGTCCCACTCCGAAAAAGGCGAGTCGGCCTCGCGCGGCGGCAGCGTCAGCGACACTTCGCTCACGCCCAGGTCTTCCATTGCCTCGACGCGGATGACGACGTTGTGGATCTTCACTTCGTCGCCGGCCAGCGGCGGCCGGCCCAGTTGGCTGAAGACAAGGCCACTAAGCGTGTCCGCGGCCTCCTCCGGCAGTTCCAGCTCCAGATATTCATTGACGTCGCTAACCAGCAGATCGCCGCGCAGGTAGATGCGCCCCTCCTTGTCGCGGGCAATGGCCGCCATCTCGTCATCGAACTCGTCCTGCAACTCGCCGAAGATCTCTTCGATAAGATCCTCCAGCGTCAGCAGCCCGGCCGTGCCGCCGAACTCGTCGAAGACGATGGCCAGATAGTCGTGGCTCTCCTCCAGCCGATCCCAGACCTCGCCCGCGGCCAGCGTCTCGGGCACGAAGACGACCTCGCGCACGATGGAAGTGAGATCGTTCTCGCCCCGATGATAGATGCGGAACACGTCCTTCACGTGGACGAAGCCGACGATGTCATCGATCGTTTCTCGATAGAGAGGAATGCGAGAGTAGGCCGCCTCGACGGCCAGCTGCATCAGTTCCAACGCGCTGGTCTCAATGGGCGCGGCAGTGATGCGCGTGCGGTGGATCATCACCTGACGGGCGGTCAGCTCGCGCATACGCAGGGCATTGCGCAACAGACGACGCTCGTTGCTGTCCAGCAGGCCACCTTCGTAACTCTCGGTGACGAGTAACTCGATCTCCTCGGCCGAATGCGCCCGACCCGACGCCTGGTGGGTGTTCTGGCCGAACAGCCGCAACAGCAGATTGGCGCTGCCGTTGAACAGCCAGATCGGCACAGCGAAAAGAATCAGCGAGATGCGCATGGGCCAGACGACGGCGCGGGCCATGCCTTCCGGGTTCTGGATGGACAGCGACTTGGGCAACAATTCGCCCAGGATCACCTGCAGGGCCGTGATGACCAGGAGGACGCCGATGACCGAAATCGACCGGCCCAACCGCATGGCCGTGAGCGGCGAGATAACATTGCCCAACAGCTCTCCCAGCGGCGCGGCCAACCGCGTGGCGATGGCTCCCTGGGCATACGCGCCCAGCACCAGCGACGAGATGGTGATGCCCACCTGGCAGGCAGCCACGTAGCGGTCGAGCTTGCGGCTGTCCTCGATGTAGGGCAACAGCATGCGCGCCAGCGAGTCCCCCTGGGCGGCCATCTGGCCGATGCGCGTGCGGCGCGCCGACACCGTGGCAAATTCCGCCCCGACGTAGAGCGCCGTCAGCACGAGCATCAGGCCAATGGTGACGACGGCGGTAATAAGAACCATCATGGCAGTTCACCAATGCGCCGCGCCGTGCGGCCGCGCAACATCGCGCCGCGCCAGTGACGCGGCCCCAAGGATCGGCCAGGCCCCGCAGCCGATGTGATGTTGTCGCTGGAGTGGTGGGGGCAAAGGTTCGGCGGCTCCGCGGCGGGGTCGCTCAAGACTGACATTCTCCCTGGCGACCGCGCCCGTGCGCGGCCAGGCTCTTCAATCCACTATTATCCATCAATCGTTGGGTGTCAGACGGCAGCGAGAAATGGCTCGCCAGTTCGTTGACAGACCGATTATAGTAATCACCGGGTGAAAGTCAATCGTTCGCAGGCTGGGCAATGGCCAAACCAAAGTAATCCGCCCTCAGCCGCCAGTCCGAGCGCCCCGGCCGGATGATGGCCTGGCGCGGCGTCTGTCCCAGGGTGGCGTTGTAACGCTCCGGGACGTGCCACTTCAGCGGCCGGATCTCCGCGAAGTGATAACTGAAGCCGGGGCGCTCCTCGTTGTTCCACAGCACCAACACCGTCCCCTCGTCGTCGCGAGCCACGTGGACGCCGGCGCCCTGGCTCACCTCTAGCAGCGCCCGTGCCTGCGCGTTTGACAGATCGACGCCGAAGTCGGCCAGCAATTCCGGCCGGCCCGCCAGTTGGGCCAATCGCTGGGCCAGAAAGCCCTTGACGCCCGAATCGAGCCGGAACGCCGACAGCATGCGCAAACACACTTCCTCCGTACGGTCGCGCCGCGACAGAAGCGGGCCGGCGGCGCTGATGGTCAATTGTGCGCTCGCGCCGTCGAGCCGCAGCGGCGAGAGGTGCAGCGCCTCGTGGGCCGCGTCGTAGGTGAACGCGACCGGGCGCGTCTGGCCATCCGCCAGCAGTGTCACCGCTTCAGGCACAGCCAGGCCGTGGATGTGGATATGGAGGCGTCGCCCGGCTGGCAGCAGCGAGCGATCGCCGGCGGCCGCGCCCACGCTCAGTCGCAACCGCTGGCCATCCCAGCGCTGCTCGAAGGCCGACTGCGCGAACGCGCCCGTCTGATAGGCCATCGTCTCGCCGTCGTCCTCGTAGAGCGTGAAACGGCCGTCGGCCCCGGCGAAGACGTGGATGTGCAACTCCTCCGGGTTGCCCACGCCACCCCAGCCGACGCGCGGCCCCAGCGGCACGATGGCCCCGGCGCGGGCGAAGACGGGGATGTCGCCTAACTGGCCGTAGAGCGCGTGCCAGGCGTCGCCGCGATAGCTCTGCCCGCTGAAGAAGTGGTACCAGTCGCCCGGTGGCAGCCAGACGGCTGTGCGCGCCAGGCGCGTGTCCGTCTCGGCCGGCGAGATGAACGGGGCGACGACGAGATCGCCGAAAAGGTACTGGTTGGGGCAGGCGTAGGCGGCGTCATGGTCGGGATAGTCGTGGTACATCGGCCGCACCGGCGCGACGGCCTCGGTTTCGTCCCGCCGCGAGAGGGTGTACAGGTAAGGGATGAGCGCGTGGCGCAGCTGCATGGCCTCACGGGTAACGTGCAGGACCTCGGCATCGTAGCCCCACGGCCGCCGCTCGTGGAACGGGTTCTTGGTGCTGTGCAGCCGGAAGATGGGACTGAAGACGCCGAACTGGACCCAGCGGGTGAACAGCTCGCGGTCCTCGACACCGCGCATGTGGCCGCCAATGTCGTGGCTCCACCAGCCATAGGCGACGTTGGCCGCCGTGGCCGTCATGTAGGGCTGGAAAGCCAGCGACGCCCACGAGACGACCGTGTCGCCGGAGAAGCCGATGGGGTAACGGTGGTTGCCCAGACCACCCCAACGCGAGAAGATGAACGGTCGCTTGCCGTGGCGGGCCAGGTCGTAGAAATGCAGGTGGTTGAGCCACCACAACGGGTCCAACCCGCCCAACGCCGTCGCCGTGCCCTGTTGCCAATCCATCCACCAGAAGTCGATGCCGATGTCCTCCAAGGGGTGATGGAGCACATCGAAGTAGGCGTCGGCAAAACGCGGGTCGGCAATATCGAAGGGAATCGAGTGTCCGGCGCTCAGGTCGATTTCCAGTCGCCGGCCCATTTCCGCGTAGGCGGTCTCGTGCGGCCGAATACCCAGCGCCGGATGCAGGTTCAGCGCCGTCCGCAGCCCCTGCGCATGGAGCCAGGCGATGAAGTCGGGCGGGTCGGGGAAGAGCGTCTGGTTCCAGGTGTAGCCCGTCCAACCACTGATGCCCTCGCCGACATCGACCAGATGCCAATCCATGTCAATGATACAGACCGACAGCGGCACATCGTGGGCGCGGAAGTCGGTCATCAGCGCCCGCAGGTCGGCATCGCTATAGGCCCAGTAGCGGCTCCACCAATTGCCCAACGCCCAGCGCGGCAGCAGCGGCGCGTGGCCTGACAGGGCCGTATAGTCGCGCAGTGCCGCCCGATAGTCGCGGCCGTAGCCCATGAACAGCAGATCGTGGCTCCCCGGCTCCGACCGCGCGCACAGCCAGCCGGCGTCATCGAACACCAGTGTCTGGCTGTCGTCAATGACCACCCAGCCCTGGCGCGACAGCAGGCCGGGATCGAGCGGCACGGGGCCATCGACCATGTCCAGCGTTCGCGTCGTGCCCCGCAGATTGCCCGTATCGGCGTCGCCATAGCGCCAGGTCGGCCCGTCGGGCAGCAACGTCACACTCAGCGTCGCCGGGGCCAACGCGCCGCCGGCGTAGCTCAGCCGCAGCGCAGCGGTGCTCAGCACCAGGCCCTCGCCCTTGCGCTGCGCCTCGAACGGCGGCACGGGCTGGCGACGATGCCAGAATACCTGGCTGGGACGATCCTCGAACGCGCCGCTGGGGCTATATTCCACGCGAATCGCTCGCGGCGTCAGCACGGTAAAACGCGCCCGACCGGCAACGACAACGGCCGCCGGGTCGGCCGTCGCATCGAAAGTCACGCGGCTATAGGGCGGCCGCGCGGCGAGATTGTCCTGTTGTCCAATGGCCATGGGCACCATTATAACCACTCGCGCCCGGGTTAGGGAGAGGGCGCGCCGCGCCCGGCTGGCCGCAAGAGAGCAAGACGCGGCGCGTGATCCTTTTGTCCTGTCCCCCACCTACACTATAATGGCCCCATGACTGACGCCCCCCTGCTGATAGCCTTCGTCAGTAACCTGATGTTTACGACACGCATCGCCCGCGTGGCCGAGCATCTGGGCTACCGCGTCGAGTGGATTGAGACGGCCGCGGAACTTGGCTCCGATGCTGACGCCCGCGAGGAGACGCCCGGCGAGCTGCTCCACGGCCGGCAAGGGCGGCTCTTCGAGCGGGTGACACGCGCCCAGCCGGCGCTGCTGCTGTTCGACCTGACCAACGCCGCCATCCCCTGGCGAGAGTGGATCGCCGCGCTCAAGTCGTCGGCGGCCACGCGGCGCATCCCCGTCCTCTGCTTCGGGCCACATGAGGACGTGGCCACGATGACGGCTGCCCGCGCGGCCGGCGCCGACGCCGTCCTGGCCCGGTCGCGCTTCACGGCCGACATGCCCGGCCTCTTCGCCCAATACGCCCGCGTACCCGACATGGCCGCGTTGGGCCAAGCTTGCGCCGAACCACTGTCCGACCTGGCCCGCACTGGCATCGAGCGCTTCAATGCCGGCGACTACTACCACGCCCACGATGCGCTGGAGGAGGCCTGGATGCAGGATCGCGGCGCGGGCCGAGAGCTGTACCGAGGTCTGTTACAGGTTGGCATCGCCTACTACCAGATCGGGCGCGGTAACTACCGCGGCGCGGTCAAGATGCTGCTGCGGGCGCGCCAGTGGTTGGAGCCGCTGCCGGCCGTCTGCCGCGGCGTCGATGTAGCCACGCTCCGGGCCGACGCCGAGCGGGTTCACGCGGCCCTGATTGCCGCTGGCCCACAAGCCGTCGGCCAGGTAGACCAGACCCTGTTACGTCCCATCCTGTTGATCTAGAGGTTCCATGAGTCAAGCATACATTCCCAAGACGGCGATGTTCATCTTCGCCCATCCCGACGACATCGAATTTGGCGTGGCCGGCACGGCCGCGCTGTGGGCGCGGGGCGGCTGCCGCGTCATCTACGTGGTCATCACCGACGGCAACGTTGGCAGCCATGAGGAGGGCATGACCGCGGCGAAGCTGGCCGAGATTCGCCGCGCCGAACAGACGGCCGCGGCCGAGGTCGCCGGCGCGGAGTGCATCTACCTGGGCTACCACGACGGCTTCCTGCAACCGACGCTGGAGTTGCGCAAGGACCTCGTACGCCTCATCCGCCAGTACCGGCCGGAGGCTGTCGTCTGCCTCGACCCGACCAATCTCTTTCCGGGCGATGATTACATCAACCACCCCGACCACCGCGCCGCCGGCCAGGCGGCGCTTGACGCCGTCTTCCCGGCGGCGGAGATGACATTGCTCTACCCCGACCTGGCGGCCGAGGGCCTGACCGGCCACAAGGTCAATTACGTCTTCGTCACCTTCAGCGAGCGCGTCAACTACTACGTCGATATCACCGACACACTCGACCTGAAGATCGAGGCCTTACGCAAGCATGCCAGCCAGCTGGGCGAGATGGACCCCACCGCGATGATCCGCCAGTGGGCGGCCGAGTCGGGCAAGAAGGTCGGCTTTGCCTACGCCGAAGCCTTCTACCGCATCACCCTTAAACAGGTCGAAGCCCCGACCGAGCCGCAACCGGAGGTCTAGCCCCATGGACAGCGAAGCGTTCGTTCTGGGGGTCAACTATTGGCCGCGCCGCAAGGCGATGTACTGGTGGTCGGACTTTGACGCCGGCGAAGTGCGCGAGGAGTTCAGTCTGCTCCGCGAGCTGGGCATCCGCCTGGTACGCATCTTTCTGCTGTGGGACGACTGGCAGCCCTCGCCCGACCACGTCAGCCCGGCGGCCCTTGTCCATCTGGCGCAGGTGATGACCATCGCCGCCGACCTGGGCCTGAAGCTGGATGTGACCTTCTTCACCGGCCATATGAGCGGCCCCAACTGGTCGCCCGGCTGGCTGCTGGAGCCGGATAAGCCGTTGCCGCCGCGCGTGCGGCAACTGGTCAGCGGCGGCCGCGTCGTCGATTGTGGCTACCGCAACCCCTACACCGACCCCACCGCTCTGGAGGCGTCGGAGCTGTTGCTGCGCACCGTCGTCGGCCGCTTCCACGAGCATCCCGCTGTCGGCCTGTGGAACCTGGGCAACGAGCCCGACCTGTTCGCCTGGCCGCCCAACGCGGCCGCCGGCCGGGAGTGGGTGCGGCGCATGACCGGCATCATCAAAGAGCTAGACCCCAACCGGCCCGTTACCTGTGGCCTGCACGTGGATAGTCTCTTCCGCGACAACGGTCTGCGCATCCACGATGTCTTCGCCGAAGTCGATATCCCCATCATGCACGGCTACCCCATGTACATCGACTGGCTCGACGACCCACTCGACGTGGACTTTGTGCCCTATCTCTGCGCCCTGACAACGGCCCTGTGCGGCAAGCCGACGCTGATGGAGGAATTCGGCGGCTGCACCAACACCCCCGGCGAGCCGTCGGCCACCTGGGAATGGGAAGCCTATGGCCAACCGCGCCACCAGTTCATGGCTTCGGAGGAGGCATTGGCCGACTACATCGCCGCCGTGCTGCCGCGGCTGGTGGAGGTGGGGGCCACGGGCGCGTTGTTGTGGTGTTTTGCCGACTATGCGCCCGAATTGTGGGATCGGCCGCCTTGCGAGCAGTCGATTCACGAGCGCTTTTTCGGCCTCGTCCGGCCCGATGGCTCCGTCAAGCCCCACGCGCGCGCCTTGCAAGCCTTCGCCGCCACGCGGCCGGCCGTCCAACCGGCCGCGCGCCCTCTGGCCCTGGACATCTCGCCGGAGGAGTACTATCGCGACCCGGCCGGCCACGCCGCGCGGCTCTACCGCATCTTCCGCGGCCAGAGCTGACCGCGATCCGCCCGCGCATCGCGTCTGACAACTGTCGAATGACGGTGTAAACTACCCCCCCATGCCTCGCAAGAAGATCCTGTTCATCGGCGGCTCGCTGAACATGACGCGGATGACCCATGCTGTCGCTCGCCATCTAACCGATGAATTTGAGTGCTGGTTCAGTCCGTTCTACTCCGACGGGCTGTACGACATCCTGGCCAGCCACAGCAATCTGCTCGACTTCACCGTGCTGGGCGGCAACTTCCGCCGCCAGACCGACGCCTATCTGCGCCAGCACAACCTGCCCATCGACTACCGCGGCGACGCGCGCGAGTATGACCTTTACATCGCCACAACCGACCTCTATGTGCCCAAGAACCTGCGGCGGCGGCCCTTCATCCTCATCCAGGAGGGCATGACCGACCCCGAAGGTTTCCTGTACCACATGGTCAAGTGGTTCCGGCTGCCGCGCTATCTGGCCAGCACCTCAACCAACGGCCTGTCGCACCAGTACCAGTACTTCTGCGTCGCCTCGAAGGGCTATCGGGACTTCTTCATTCGCAAGGGCGTGCGGCCGGACAAGCTGATCGTCACCGGTATCCCCAACTTCGACAACATCGCCACGTGCCGCGACAATGACTTCCCGCTGCGCGGCTACGTCCTGGTGGCCACGTCCGACGCCCGCGAGACCTACAAGCTCGACAATCGCCGCAAGTTCCTGCGCCGGGCAATGGCCATCGCCGCCGGCCGGCCGATGATCTTCAAGCTGCACCCCAACGAGAACTTCGAGCGCGCCACGCGTGAGATTCGCGAGGTGGTGGGCGACGCGCCTATCTACACCGACGGCAACATCGACCACATGATCGCCAACTGCGACGTACTGATCTGCCAGTACTCCACCGTCGTCTATGTCGGTCTCGCCCTGGGCAAAGAAGTTCACTCCTACTTCGACATAGACATGCTGCGGCGGCTGATGCCCTTGCAAAACGGCGGCCAATCCGGGCACAACATCGCCCAGCTATGCCGCCACATCCTGCTGGGCGAACCGGTCAACTGGGAGGAGTTCCTTGGCCAGGCTGCCTAGCGCCGCCGGCGCGCCGCCCCACCGGGTCGTCACTGTCGTTCAGGCCCGCACCGGCTCGACGCGACTGCCCAACAAGGTGCTACGGCCGTTGGCCGGCGCGCCGCTGCTGCTGCGCATGGTCGAGCGCGTCCGCGCCGCCCGGCTGGCCGGCCTGGTCGTTGTCGCCACGACCACCGCGCCGGACGATGACCCCATCGTCGATCTCTGCCGCGCGGCGGACCTGGACTGCTTCCGCGGCGACCCGCTGGACCTGCTCGACCGTCACTACCAGGCCGGGCTGGCCTATGGGGCGACGGCCGTGGTCAAAATCCCGTCCGACTGCCCGCTCATCGACCCGGCAGTCATCGATCGCGTGCTCGGCCACTTCCTCGACCACCCCGGCGCGTTCGACTTCGTCAGCAACCTGCACCCGGCCAGCTACCCCGACGGCAACGACGTCGAGGTGATGACGCTCGACGCGCTGGCCACCGCCTGGCGCGAGGCCACCCGGCCGCTGGAGCGCGAACACACCACACCCTACCTCTGGGAGAACCCCAGCCGCTTCCGCGCCGGCAATATCCTCTGGGAGACGGGCCTCGATTACTCGCAGTCTCACCGCTGGACCATCGACTACGAGGAGGACTACCAGTTCATTCAGGCCGTCTACGAGGCGCTCTACCCGGCCAACCCGTGCTTCGGTCTGGGCGACATTCTGGCCTACGTGGCCGCCCACCCCGACGTAGCCGCGCTCAACAGCCGCTACGCGGGAGAGTACTGGTATCGCAATCACCCTGGCGAACTCAAGACCGTTTAGAGCGGCCGCCGCGTGCGGCCGTCACGCTCATGTCCAACAAGGCAAAGCCAATGACCCCCCAAGAAATCGACCAATTGCAACAGATGGCGCTGCGCGTGCGCGAGCACATCATCCGCCTGTCCACCGACGGCGGCTGTTTCACCGGCGCGTCGCTGTCGTGCGCCGATCTGATCGTCTATCTCTACAACCGCTTCCTCAATGTCGGCCCGGACAACTTCGACGCGCCCGATCGCGACTACCTCTTCCTGTCCAAAGGCCACGACGTGCCCGCGCTCTACGGGACGTTCGTCGAACTGGGCTGGCTGGCGGCCGAGCGGCTGGACAACCATCTGAAGACCAACGACTTCATCTACTGGCATCCCAACCGGGCCATCCCCGGCATCGAGTTCCACTCCGGCTCGCTGGGCCACTTGCCGTCGGTCGCCATCGGCGTGGCCATGGACTGCAAGTTGCGTGGACTGGACAATCGTATCGTCGTCATCACCGGCGACGGCGAACTGGACGAGGGCACGGTCTGGGAGGCCCTGCTCGTGGCCAGCGCCAAGCGGCTCGACAACCTGATGTTCATCGTCGATCGCAACCACTTCCAGGCCAACATGCGTACCGAGGAGCTAATCCCGCTGGAGCCGCTGGCACCGCGCTTCGAGGCCTTCGGCTGCGTCGTGCGCCGGGTGGACGGCCACGACTTCGCCGCGCTGGACGCGGCCGTGACCGCGCTGGCCGACGCCACGCAACGACCGGGCCGGCCGGCCGTGCTCATCGCCGACACCGTCCGCGGCCGCGGCCTGCCCAGCATCCAGGAGCGGGCCGACCGCTGGTTCTGCAACTTCAGCGGCGAAGAGGTCGAGGCGCTGCTCGACGAACTGCACGGCGCGCGCCGGGCCGAAATCACCTCTGAGGCGCTCATCGTCCGTTAGCCATGACGGGAGAACAATCATGAAAAACTACGAACAGACCCTGCTAGAACTGGCCCAGGCCGACGACCGCATCATCGTCATGACGGCCGAGAATCGCGCCGCCATCCGCAACCTGCCCGACCTGCTGCCCGGCCGCTTCATCGACACCGGCATCACAGAGCAGACGATGGTCGGCGCGGCCGCCGGCCTGGCTCTGCGCGGGCGCATCCCCGTGCTGCACGCCCTGGCCACGTTCCTGACCCTGCGCGCCTTCGAGTTCGTGCGTAGCGACGTGGGCATCGGCGGCCTGCCGGTCAAACTGGTCGGTGGTGTGCCCGGCTTCCTGTCGGACGGCAACGGGCCGACGCATCAGGCCATCGAAGATGTCGCCCTCATGCGCGGCATCCCCGGCTTCCACGTCTTCTGCCCGGCCGATGAGGAGGATCTGGTGTTGGCCCTGCCGGCCATCCTGAGCAGCCCCCACCCCACCTATATCCGCCACAACGCTCTGCGGCCGGTCACGGCCCACGAGCCGTTCCAGATCGGCCGGGCCGAGGTCTGGCGCACGCGCGACGACGCCCACGACGACGTGGCCATCCTTGTCTACGGCATGTTACTGGCCCAGGCATGGGAGGCCAAGGCGCGGCTGGAGGCCGAGGGGCTGTCGGTGCGCCTGGTCAACGTGCGCATGCCCAAGCCCATCGACGTCGCCGCTGTGCTCAGCGCGGCGCGGGAGTCCTCGCTGCTGGTCACACTGGAAGACCACTTCCTCACCGGCGGCCTGTTCTCCATCGTCAGCGAGGTGCTGGTGGGCCACGGCGAGACGGCCGACGTGTTGCCCATCGCCCTGGAGGAGCGCTGGTTCAAGCCCGCCCTGCTGCCCGACGTATTGCGCTACGAAGGCTTCACCGGCGAGCAGATCGCCGCGCGCATCCTGGAACGCCTGCCGGTTCGCGCCGCCCTGCCATAGGGCGATTCTGGCGAATCACCCACCCATCCACACCCCTAGAGGAAGGACAAACCATGCCCAATAGCGTCAAACTCGACCAGAACTATCCCGACATCACCGAATCCCAGAAGCTATACGCCCGTGCCACCGGTCTTATGCCCGCCTTCGCCCAGACGTTGGCCAAGGGGCCGACGCAGTACGTCGATGGCGTCGCCCCCAAGTACCTGCAACGGACTAAGGGCAGTCACGTCTGGGATGTGGACGGCAACGAATACCTCGACTACAACATGGCCATCGGCCCCATCTCCCTCGGCTACGGCTACCCGGCCGTCGATGAGGCCATCCGTCGCCAGTTGGAGGACGGCATTGCCTTCTCGCTCGTCCACCCGCTGGAGGTGGAGGTAGCCGAACTGGTGCGCGAGATTATCCCCAACGCCGAGTCTGTCCGCTATGCGAAGGCGGGCGCGGAAGTTACCAGCGCCGCCGTCCGCCTCGCCCGCGCCTACACCGGCCGCGACAAGGTGCTTTGCTGCGGCTACCACGGCTGGCACGACTGGTACATCGGCATCACCGCCCGCAACGCCGGCGTGCCCCAGGCGGTCAAGGACCTCGTCTACACCTTCAACTACAACGACATGGCCTCCGTCCACGCCGCGCTCGATGAGGACACGGCCTGCGTCATTCTGGAGCCGATGACCTTCGACTTCCCCAAGGATGACTTCCTGCAGAAGTTGAAGGACGCCTGCGCCGCCAACGGCAGCCTGCTCATCTTCGACGAGATGTGGACCGGCTTTCGCTGGGCGCTGGGCGGCGCGCAGGCGTATTTTGGCGTCACGGCCGACCTGGTTTGCTACTCCAAAGCCATCGCCAACGGCATGCCCCTGGCCGTGCTGGCCGGCCGCGCCGACGTGATGAGCCTGCTCGACGAACAAGTCTTCTTCTTCACCACTTTCGGCGGCGAAGCGCTGTCGCTGGCCGCGGCCGAGGCCACCATCCGCGAGCTGCGCGACAAGAACGTGCCCGCCGACCTGGCCGCTAAGGGGCAACGCCTCCTGGACGGCTACAACGACATCGCCACGGAACTGGGCATCCGCGACGTGACGCACTGCAAGGGCCACCCGGCGCGCGGCATGATTGTCTTCGACGACAAGAGCGGCCAGAGCTTGCTCATGAAGTCGCTGGTGCAGCAGGAGTTACTGCGTCACGGCATCCTGTGGTCGGGCTTCCACAATATGTGCTACAGCCACAGCGCCGCCGACATCGACCACACGCTGGCCGCCTATGGTCGCGCGCTGGCTGAGCTAAAGGGCGCGCTGGAAGAGGGCGATCTGGCCTCGCGCCTGCGCGGCAAACCGGTGCAGCCCGTCTTTCGCCGCACCGATAGCTTCAATTTGAAGCCGGCTAAGAAGTAGGTTCCAGGGGCCAGGTTCCAGGGAAGGCGCGCTCTTCTCTGGAACCTGGAACCTGGCCCCTTCCCCTCGGTGTGCATGATGTCAAACGAACTCTTCACCCTCGACAACAAAACGGCCGTCGTCACCGGCGCGCTGGGGCTGCTCGGCCGCCAGCACTGCGAAGCGCTGGCCACCCACGGGGCCAACGTCATCGTTGCCGACCTCGACGCCGGCGCCTGCGCCGCGTTCGCCACAACATTGGCCACGCCCGCCCTCGGCTGCGCCCTCGACGTGACCGACCCGGCTTCCATTGCCGCCCTGCGCGACGCCGCCCTGGACCGCTTCGGCCATCTGGACGTGCTGGTTAACAACGCCGCCATCAACGACATGTTCGAGTCGCCGGCGCTGGCCGCCGAGCAGTCGCGCTTTGAGAATTATCCGCTGGCCATGTGGCGGCAGTCGCTGGAGGTCAACGTCACCGGCGTGTTCCTCTGTGCCCAAATTCTCGGCGCGCCGATGGCCGCCCAGGGCAGCGGCAGTATCATCAACATCGCCTCGACCTACGGCATCGTCGCCCCCGATCAGTCGCTCTACCGCACGCCCGACGGCCGCCAGCCCTTCTACAAGTCGCCCGCCTATCCGACGACGAAGGGCGCGGTCATCGCCTTCACCCGCTTCCTGGCTGCCTATTGGGGCCAGGCCGGCGTGCGCGTCAACACGCTCTCGCCCGGCGGCGTGGAGAACAACCAGCAGCCCTACTTCATCGACCACTACGCCGCGCGAACGATGCTCGGCCGCATGGCCGCGCCGACCGACTATCAGGGCGCGCTCGTCTTTCTGGCCTCCGACGCCTCGGCCTACATGACTGGAGCCAATCTGGTCGTCGATGGCGGGTGGACGGCGTGGTGAGCAAACGACCGCCGACCACCGACCGCCGACGGCTGCCAAAGCGATTGGTATTGCCCGACAACAGACCACGAACCATACACAAACCATGACAGAAGAAACGTTGGCTATAGCCAGTCGATCGTCCGCCAGCGAATCTGGCGATCCGGCGGTCGGCGGTCGGCCGTCGGCGGTCGCAGAGAGCGCTCGCCACGTTCGCTTTGTGCTGACCGATAGCGATGGCGTGCTGACCGACAACGGCGTCTACTACTCGGCCGCGGGCGAGGAGATGAAGCGCTTCTCCATCCGCGACGGCATGGGCGTGGAGCGGTTGCGCGTCTGCGCCGGGATCGAGGTCGGCATTATCACCGGCGAGCACTCCGGCGCAGTGCAACGACGAGCCGAGAAGCTGGGTATCACCGAATTGCATCTGGGCAGCCGCGATAAGGTCGCCGTGCTCGACGAGGTGCTGGCGCGGCGTGGCCTGACGGCCGCCCAGGTGGCCTACATCGGCGACGACACCAACGATGTCGCCGTCATGCGGCGCGTTGGTCTGGCCGGCTGCCCGGCCGACGCCACACCCTTCGCCCGCGCCGTGGCCCACTACGTTTGCCCCAGCCGTGGCGGCTATGGCGCTTTTCGCGACTTCGCCGAGTTTATCATCGCCGCGCAAACGGTCATCGACTAAAGTGGGCGGCAAAGGCGCGCAGCCCTTCGCCTATCCGCCATTTCTGCGGATAATCCTCCTGGCTGCGACATGGAGAGGAGGCATATGAACACAAACGCAACCGTAGACATCGGCCGCCGCCACATCGGCGACGGCGAACCGGTTTACATCATCGCCGAAATCGGCATCAATCACAACGGCTCGCTGGAATTGGCCCGCAAGCTCATCGATGGGGCCATCTTCGCCGGGGCCGACGCGGTCAAGTTCCAAAAACGCACCCCGGAACTATGTGTGCCGCGCGACCAATGGCATCTGGAGCGTGACACGCCGTGGGGGCGCATCACCTATCTGGAGTACCGCCACAAGGTCGAATTTACCTACGAACAGTACCGCACCATCGACCGCTATTGTCGGGCGCGCAACGTCACCTGGTTCGTCTCCTGCTGGGACGAGCAGGCCGTGGACTTCATGGAGCAGTTCGACACGCCGCTGTACAAGGTCGCCTCAGCCACGCTGACCGACCATGCCCTGCTGGACAAGCTGCGCGCCACCGGCCGGCCGCTGATGCTCTCCACGGGCATGTCGGAGATGTGGCAGATCGACGCCGCCGTGGCGCGCGTCGGCCGCCACGACCTGATGGTCGCCCACGCCACATCGGCCTACCCCTGCCCGCCGGAGGAACTGAACCTGCGCATGATCCCGACGCTGAAGGCCACTTACCCCACCGTGCCCATCGGCTACTCCGGCCACGAGGTCGGGCTGGCGCCGACGTGGGCGGCCGTCACCCTGGGGGCCACTTTCGTCGAACGTCACATCACCCTCGACCGGGCCATGTGGGGCAGCGACCAGGCCGCTTCGGTCGAGGTCATGGGCTTCCACAATCTTGTGCGCAACGTCCGCGACATCGAGCAGTCGTTGGGCGACGGCGTCAAGCGCATTTACCCCAGCGAGATCGCGGCGATGAAGAAGTTGCGCCGGGTTAACACCGCCGAACCAAGCCATGCAAATTCGTAAACTGGACACCACGCGCAAGGACGAACGCAAGTGCTTCGTCGATTTCGCCTTTGACCTCTACCGCGACGCCCCTCTCTGGGTTCCGCCGCTCTACGGTTCCATGCTCAAGATACTGGATGCCAGCAAGCACCCGTACTACGAGCATTCCATCGCCGACTTCTATGTGGCCGAGGACAAGGGGCGGGTCGTCGGCCGCGTGGCCATGCTGGAGAACCGCAACTACAACGCCTTCCACAAGAGCAAGTCCGCCTTCTTCGGCTACTTCGAGACGGTCGAGGACATCGGCGTGGCCCGCGCCCTCTTGCAGACGGCCAAGGAGTGGGCCGCCGCCCACGGGCTGGACACCATTCTGGGCACGCGCGGCGTGGCTGGCATCGACGGCAGCGTCCTGGTGGAGGGCTTCGAGCACCGGCCGGCCATCGGCATCCCCTGGAACTATCCCTACTACGACGCCTTCATTCGCGACTCCGGCTTCGAGAAGGACACCGACTACCTCTCCGGCTACGCTCCCGGCGATATCGCCATTCCGCCGCGCCTGTATGAGATCGCCGCGAAGGTCAGGGAGCGGCGCGGCTTCTGGATCAAGACCTTCAAGTCGCGGGGCGAGATTCGCGCCTGGATTCCGCGGGCGCTGGAGATTCACCGCCAGGCGATGAGCACCCTCCACACCTACTACCCGCCCACTGAGGCGGAGACACGCGAACTGATCGGCTCGCTGCTGGCCATCGTCGATCCGTCGCTGATCAAGCTGGTCATGAAGGGCGAGGACATCGCCGGCTTCATCATCGCCTATCCCGACGTTTCCGCCGGCATCCAGAAGGCGCGGGGGCGGCTGTTCCCCTTTGGCTGGGTCTACATCCTGCGCGACCGGCAGCAGACGGAGTGGTGCAACGTCAACGGGCTGGGGCTGCTGCCGCAATATCGCGGGCTGGGGGCCAACGCCATGCTTTACACCGAGCTACGCGACACCATCGCCGCCCACGGCTTCAAGCACATCGATACCGTCCAGGCCAATGAGACGAACTTCAACAGCACGTCGGATCACGAGACGTTGGGCGTGACTTGGTACAAACGCCACCGGCACTACCAGTACAGCCTGTAGGAACCGAACTAAGCTTCCCGGTCTGAGAGGCGTGCAATCGCGGCGCGCGTGCTGGCAAAGGCCAACTCCGGCAGCGCGTCGAGGGCGAAGAAGCGCGCGTCGTCGGCGTCGTCGCCGGGCGCCGGCTCACCGGCCACGCGCCGGGCGCGATAGAGGATGAAGATACTGGCCCCGCCGCGGCCGGGCGGGTTATGGAACACGTCGAGTAGCTCTTCAACGGCCACGGTCAGCCCGGCCTCCTCCAGCGCCTCGCGGGCGGCCGTCTGGCGTGGGTCTTCGCCCTGATCGAGGAAGCCGGCCGGCAGGCTCCACTTGCCCCGCTCCGGCTCCACGCCCCGGCGCACCAGCAGCACCCGGTCGCCCTCCACGACCAGCACGCCCACGCCGACCTTCGGGTCCGTAAAGTGGACATAGCCGCAGGCGGGGCAGACGCGGCGCGGCCGGTCGTCCACCTGGCGCGTCGCCAGCGGCGCGGCGCAGCGCGGGCAGAAGGCAAACCAGGCGGGGGCGCTGTTGGCGTTAATGGGCTTCCTGGCTCAGAGCTTGGTAGAGAGCGCGGTAGGCGGCGCGGAGTTCCTCGCGCAGCGACGGCAGGTCTTTGGCGATGCCGGCCAGCAGCCGTTGCGGGTTGGGCAGCGGCCCGCGCAGCAGCGCCGGGTCGAAGCGCAGGCCGGGCAGCACGAGCGAACTGAACTGGCCGTCGTCGTCCAGGCCCAGCGACGCAAAGCGGCCGTCGGCCTCCAGCCCGTAGAAGTCGGCCTGTTCTTGGCCTGGCCGGGGGTCAATCAGCCAGTACTCGCGCACGCCGGCGCGCTCATACTCGATGAACTTCTCCACGCGATCGATGCGCGCGCTGCCGGACGCGACGATCTCGATGGCCAGGTCTGGCCCCCCTTCAAAGCGCTGTGGCGTCAGTTGGCCCAGGCGTTCACGGTCGATGAAGAGAATGTCCGGCTCACGCGATGGGCCGCCGGGCCAGAGCTTCACCTCGAACGGCGCGATGTGGACAATGCCCAAGTCCAGCAATCGGGCGAAAGCACTGAGCAAGGCCAAGAGGAAACCGGCAATCTCTTGGTGACGGTTGGTGGGTGGCGTGTAGATGATAATCTCCCCGTCTTTCCATTCGGCCAGCATGGAGTCGTCCGGCCACAGGAGGTACTCCGCGTAGGTGGCCGGCAGCCGTCTGGCCTCGTCTTGCTGCCCATGCGCGGCGGGCGTCTCCCGTGTCAATTCGGTCATAGGCCATCCATCCTCGGCATGAGGTCATTATAGCACAGCGACGAGCGCCGGAGAGAAAGGGGGAACACAACAGCGCGGAACGCCGTCGCCGCTACAGCGACCGCGCCCGCCGCCGGGCCATCAGCCACAGCACCAAGAGCACCAGGAACAATACCCCCAGCCCAATCTGCCAGGGCAGCAGCGTGGCCGGCGGCTCCACGGTCTCTGGCGCGGGCGCGTTGGCCGCTTCCTGGATGGCGAAAGGCTCCATCGTCGTCTCGGCCGCCAGGGTCGGCGGGGGGGCGGCTTCCTCGATCGCCCCGCCAGCGTTGGGCGGGGTCGCCGCCGGGGCGGGTGCTTCGAGCGACAGGTCGCTTTCGGGCGCAGCCGCCAGCGTGCCCTCCAGTGGCGGCGCGGCCAACGCGGCGGCGGCCTCGCCTTCCGCGATGACTGTCTCGCCCGCAGGCGCTGTTTTCAGCGCTTCGTCGGCGGTCATGGCTGCGCTCTCTTCGACCGGGGGCTGTTGTGGCGCTTCGGCGACCACGACCTCGGCCACGGTTCTGGTGACGGCGACCGCGGCCGGCGCGCCGGCACCGCCAAACTGCCCCTGGAACGCGCCCAGCGCCAGGACGAAGATCAGCAGGAAGGCCGACAGCGCCGTGGCCCCGCGCAGAACGGGGTAGAGTTGCAGCAACGGCTGGGCCTTGGGACGAGCGTAGACGGCGGGATCGAGGGCGAAGCTGCGCGGCACGCGGCGGCGAGGCATGGCCCGCATCTGCCAGCGCAAGGCGCGCAGCTGCTCCATCTCCGTCCGCAAGCGCGGGTCGGCGGCCATCTGGGCCTCAAAGCGCGCGCGGTCGGCCGGCGTGAGGGCATTATCCAGGTAGGCGTCGAGCGTCTCCTGGATTCTGTCTCTATCGCCGCGATCACGCATCGAGTTGAACATGTCTCTCACATACAAACCTGACCAGCCCCGTTCGGACGGTCAGGTCGTGCTTCTTTTTTTTGGTCTAAGTTTCCTTAGAATCTAGACGATAAGCCGCCGGTAATAGTTCCCCACTGAGGGTCTGTAAACAGTCGCGCAGCTTGGCCCGCGCCCGGCTGATGCGCGACTTGACCGTGCCCAGCGAGACGCGCGTGATCGTGGCGATCTCCTGATAGTCGTAGCCCTCGACATCGCTCAGGACGGTGGCCATCCGCTGATCGTCGGGCAGCTCCTTCAGGCAGCTTTCGATGGCCAGGGCCAACTCAACGCGCTGGCGGTGGGTCTCCGGGCTGTCCTGGGGGCTGCGCAGAAAGGCAAAGGACTCATTCTCATCCATGATTTCGTCAAGAGAGGATTGCGGCCGCCGCTTGCGGCGGCGCAGTTCGTCATAGCAGCGGTTGGTAGCGATGCGCATGAGCCACGACTTGAAGCTGCCGCCGCGGAAGGAACGCAGACTCTGGTGAGCAGTGATGAACGTCTCCTGGGCAACGTCTTCGGCCACGGCCGAATCGCTCATGATGCGATAGGCCACGTTGAAGACAAGCTCCTGGTACTGGACGACCAGGCGGTTGAAGGCGGCGATGTCGCCCTTTTGCGCCCTCTCGATGAGGGTTTCCTCGTTCATATAGCCAATGCCCGCCGGCAATTCACGGTCTCGCGATCGACTGGAACCGCCTGTAGTCTGACCATGCGGAGCTATTCCTCAATTGACAGCCATCCGTGCTTCCTCTATACTCCCCGTTGAGAACGACTGCGCCGAAGTGGCGGAACAGGCAGACGCGCACGACTCAAAATCGTGTTCCTTCGGGAGTGTGGGTTCGATTCCCACCTTCGGCATCGATTATAGTCTGACCCGTAGAGCGGGCAAACCCAAGAGCTTCCCTCGCGGAAGCTTTTCTTTTGGCGAACGGCAGGCCGGAGGGAGGCAATGAGGCGACAACTGCCCGTGGGCGCGGCGCTGGTGGGACTGATCCTCGGTTTAGGGTTGGGGTTGCTGAGCGGCTGGGTGGTGTGGCCGGCCGAGTACGACAGCATTAGCCCTGACCTACTGTCTAGCGCTGACCAGATTGACTATGCGAATATGGTCGCCACGGCTTATACCGCCGAGGGCAACCTTCGCCTGGCTCAGATGCGACTGGCGCGCCTCGGCCCGGCGGCCGGCACGGCTCTGGCCCACGCCGCCGAGACTGACCCTGCGGCGGCCCGCCTTCTGGCCGACCTGGACGCGCCGCCGGTCGTGCCCGCCCCGACTGACTGACCGTCATGCGTCGCTCCCGAACGCTCCTGGCTTTTGCCTTTTGCCTGGCGCTCGGTCTGGCCGGCGGGCTGGCCTACGCCTGGCTACTCGCGCCCGCCGCCTCTCCGGCCGGGCCAGACCGCCTCAGCCCAACTGACCGGCAACTCTACTTGCGCCTCGTCGCCGCGGCCTATGCCGCCGATAACGATCTCGACCGGGCCGCGGCAAGACTGGCGGCCGCCGGGCCGGACGCGGGCGCACAACTGACGGCCTTACTGGCCGATGACCTGCGCGACGGCCGCCCCGCCGCCGACCTGGCCCATCTGGCCCTTGACCTCGGCCTCGACGCGCCCGCGGCGCTGCTGCCGCCGCCGCAACCACTGCCGCCGGCAACATCCGCCGCGGTCGTCTCGCCCACGCCCGTGCCGACTGGCGCGGTTACCGTCGTGCTGGATCGGCAGCCGCTCTGCCCCGGCCAGGCGACGCGCCGGCTGGCGGTCAACGTCGTCGACGAGACGGGCACGCCGGTGGTTGGCGCTGTCGTCACCGCGCGCCGCACGGACGCGGCCGGCGCGGGCCTGAGTTCGGCCTTCACCGGTTTCGCCGACGCCGGCGCTCCGGGCACGGCCGACTTCGTCATGGAACCGGGCGCGGTCTACACGCTGGCGCTAGGCGGTCGGGTTGTGGCCGATGACCTGGGCGTGACCGTCTGCCCGGACGGGTTGGAAGGGGGTTGGTCGCTGGCGCTGGAAACCGCGCGCGAGGAGTAGCGGCGCGGACGGCCGAGCCAGGCGCGCCTTAACGCTGTCCGGTCTGGTCGAGGTGCTGCAAAGCCGCCTGCACGCGCTCGTCCATCGCCCGGACTTCGCGCGGTACATGCTGCAAGGCCGATTGCGCCTCGATGATGCTGAAGCCCAGGCTGGTGAGGACGTCGATGACGTCGGCATCCACATCGCTGACCAACGGCATGGTCGCCGACATGTTGCCAAGGTCGAGTTTGTCGCGCAGTTGGAACATGATGCGCTCGGCCGTCTTCTTGCCAATGCCGGGCACGCGCTGCAGGACGGCCGTCTCCTCACGCATGATGGCGCTCTTCAGCAGTTCGGGACTCAGCGAACCCAGAATGGCCAGCGCCACCTTCGGCCCAATGCCCTGCACTCCCAGAAGCACCGTGAACAAGTCCAGATCGTCCTCGTTCTCGAAGCCGAAGAGAGATAGGTCGTCTTCGCGCACCTGAAGGTGAGTATACAGGCCGATGGCCCGGCCCACGCCACCAACATTCTCCAGCACTGTGCGCGGCACGAACACGCGCAAGCCCACGCCACCCACAGCCACCACCAGGCTGTTGGTCTCGATCTTCTGCACTGTGCCGCTAATGCTGGCGATCATGGCAACACTGAAAGGCTAACTATCGTCCCGGCTACCGGCGGACCCACCGCCCTCGGCTCTCATCTCTCCAGCGCCTCCCGAAACGACTCATACTGCGCGTGGGTGATGGCCACGGCCAGGGCATCGGCGGCGTCGTCCGGCTGGGGCGTCTCGGCCAGGTCGAGAATGTGACGGACCATGAGCTGTACCTGGGCCTTATCCGCCTTGCCATAACCGGTGACAGCCTCTTTGACCTTCGGCGGCGAATACTCGCTGACGGGCACGCCGGCCTCGGCCAGCGCCAGCAACAACACCCCCCGCGCCTGGCCCACGGCGATGGCCGTGGTGATGTTGCGGCCGAAAAAGAGCTGCTCGACGCCGGCCGTCGCCGGGCGGTGGGTGGCCAGCAGGTCACGCAATTGGTGAAAGATGGATTGCAAGCGCTCAGGGGCTGTATCATCAGCCGGCGTGCTGATGATGCCGTAGTCAACAGCGATCAGGCGACCGTCGATGGCATCGATCACGCCGTAGCCTGTTGTGGCTGTGCCGGGGTCAAGGCCCAGGATACGCATGGCTAGGGCGCACCCGCGCTAGGCCGCTTCCATCGCCGCCAGTGTTTCGTCAGTGATCTCCAGCGCGGAGTAGACGTTCTGCACGTCGTCGAGATCTTCGATCCTCTCCACCAGATTCATCACCTGCAGCGCGCCCGACGGTTTCAGAGACACAGGGTTGTTCGGCTCGTAGATCAGCGAGGCCTCATCGGGCGTAACCCCGGCCTCCTCGAGAGCGACCCGCACCGCCTGGAAGGTAGTCACGTCCGAGTAGATCTCCGCCGTCCCGTCGTTGAACTGGACATCATCCGCGCCCGCTTCGGCCGCGACCATGAACAGTTCATCGGGATCGACGGCCTCGGAGACGCTGATGTAGCCCTTACGGGTAAACTGCCACGACACCGCGCCGGCCTCGGCCATCGTACCGCCGTGCTTGCTGACAGCATGGCGCACGTCGGCAATGGCCCGGTTGCGGTTGTCGGTGACGACGTGGACGAGGATGCCGACGCCGTGGGGGCCATAGGCCTCATAGACGGCCTCGATCAGCTCGCCGCCCTCCAACTCGCCCGTGCCGCGCTTGACGGCCCGCTCGATATTGTCCTTGGGCATATTGGAGGCGCGGGCGTTGGCGATGGCCAGCCGCAGGGCCGTGTTGCTGTTGACGTCGCCGCCGCCTTCGCGCGCGGCAATGGTGATTTCCTTGGCGATGCGCGTAAATTCCTTACCGCGCTTGGCGTCGCTGGCCGCCTTTTTGTGCTTAATGGTGGACCATTTTGAGTGTCCGGACATGTTCCTTTCTCCAAGATGCAAGGGATACGTCGCGCTTGACGCGCTGAGCGGTCTGAATTATAGCACAAAACGGTCGTTGACAGTCGGTCAAGCGGCCGCGGGCTGCGTCTCACCACCCGGCCACATGATCGGCAGCATCTCCGGCGCATAGCGCCGGGCCATGTCGTCGGTAATGGTGTAGCTGCGGCAGATCTCGCGGTAGAGGTGGGCGCTCGGCCGCCATGTCCGCTCCTGCGTCTCCGGGTCCATCGCAATCAGGCCGAAGCGCTGCGACCAGCCGCGCTCCCACTCGAAGTTGTCCACCAGCGACCAGTGGTAATAGCCCATGACCGGGTAGCAAAAGCTGATCGCCTGCCAGATTTGGCGCAAGTGGTCGAGAATGAAGCCCGGCCGCAGCCGGTCGGCGGCGTCGGGCAGGCCGTTCTCGGTGATATAGATGGGCTTGCCATAGGGCAGCACGCGCTGGATCATCTGGTAGAGGCCGTAGGGGTAGACTTCGCCGTAGTTGCCATCGCTGACGACCGCCCCCGGCCCCCACTCCCGCTCGATGAATCCCTTTCGCGGCGGGAAGCGCAGGTAGAAGCGGGTGTAGTAGTTGATGCCGCTGAAATCGGCCGTGCCCGCCAGTCCCTTGAACCGCCGCCGGCCCAACGGCCCGTGGAAGACGCCGGTGTGCAGCGCCTTGGGCCAGGCGTCGTTGTAGAGCGCGGACACCGCGCCGGCCCACCAACGGTCGAGGGCCGTGCCGTCGGGCGGCGCGGCGAAGACCTGCATGTTGTCAGCCGTGCTGACCAGCGCGGCGGGGTAGCGCTCCTTGATGGCGTGGTAGGCGACGGCGTGGCAGCGCAGCAGGTTGTAAACGCCCTCCATGAACGCGCCATAGCCGCGGCGCGTGTGGGGGAAATCGCCGGTCAGGTAGCGCATCACGGCGTAAGTCATCGGCTCGTTGATGGTGACCCATTTCGGCACCAGATCGCCGAGGACATCGACAACCTTGGCCACGTAACGGCCGAAGTAATCGACGACGACATCGCTATTGAAGTCCCCCTTGTCGGCCAGCCACAGCGGGTTGCTGAAGTGGTGGAGAGTGACCATCGGTTCCAGGCCGGCGGCGTGGCAATGCTGCAGGATGGCGCGGTAGCGCGCCAGCGCTTCGTCGTCAAAGACACTCGGTTCCGGCTCGATGCGGCTCCACTCCAGCGACAGGCGGTGGGCGTTCGTGCCCAGCTCGGCGGCCGTGTCCAGGTCGCGCTCGGCGTTGGCCCACCAGTCGCAGCAGTCCGTGGAGCGGTTGCCCTCGCGGACGCGCCCTTCCGCCTCCCAGCGCCACCAGTCGCTGTTGGTGTTGCCGCCCTCAACCTGATAGGCCGAGGTGGCCGTCCCCCAAAGGAAATCCGATGGAAATGTCATCGTTGCGTGCGCCATAGGGTGATTATAGCCGAGTTAACGCGCGGGACGATTCCTATGGCGGCCCACCGGCGGCCGTTCTTTGCGTCCTGGCGCGAGACTCCTATACTTGGCCCTTGTGAGTACCGTCGTCCCCCCCAGCGACTATTTCCTCGCCAACCGCTTCGGCCGCATCTTTCTCGCCTCGCTTGAAGAAACCGTCGGCCGCAACGGGCTAAACGCGCTGCTCAACCTCAGCGGACGGGGGAACATGATCGCCGCCCCACCGCCGGACGACATGCAACTGGCCTTTGATACGGCCTCCGTCTCGGCGCCACTGGCCGCGCTGGAGTTGGTCTATGGGCCGCGCGGAGCGCGCGGACTGGCTATGCGCGCCGGTCGGGCCATGTTCGACCGTCTCGTGGACGGCTTCGAACTGCCGACGGGCTTCAACCCCCTGGCTTTTCGCCTGTTGCCCCAGCAAACACGGCTCAAGATCGGCATCCCGGCGCTGGCCCGCCTGCTGACCCAGCACAGCGACATCGCCTGCCACGTCGCCGACCACGGCAGCCACTTTGAGTATATCGTCGAGCGCTGCGCCGACTGCTGGGGACGTACGAGCAAGGGGCCAGTCTGTAACCTGACCGTTGGCCTGCTCTTGGAGGCGATGAGCAGCTTCGGCCGTGGCCAGGAGTTCCGCGTCACCCAACGGGAATGTCGCGCCGCCGGGGCCGCGGCCTGTGTCTTCCACCTGGACAAAGAACCGATCGCATGATACGCGCCCGCCTGGGCGCCCTGCGCGCCGACATTCTCATCGCGCTGAGCTATCTGGCGCTGCCGCTGCTGCTTTACGCCAGCGTCACCCTCGGCCCACGGACGATGATCCCGGCCGATAACCTCTTCCAGTGGGCACCGTGGACCGCCGCGGCCGATCAGTTCAACGCCCTCCCGCCCCACAACGGCCTCATCGGCGACCTGGCCATTCAGAACGCGCCCTGGAAACAGTTCGCCCTCGACAGCCTGCGCGGCGGCGAGATTCCGCTGTGGAACCCCTACCTCTTCGCCGGCGCGCCCTTCCTGGCCAACGGGCAGCACTCCATGCTCTACCCGTTCAGCGCCCTGTTCCTCGTCCTGCCATTGGCCAAGGCTTACGGCTGGTTCGCCCTCAGCCAGGTGTGGCTGGCGGGCGTCAGCATGTATGTCTTTGTCCGCCTCCTCGGCCTGCGACGGAGCGGCGCGGCGCTGGCCGGCTTCGCCTATCAGGGGGCGCAATTTCTGATCATCAGCGCCGCCGTCTTTCCGATGATCGTCGCCGCCGTCGTCTGGCTGCCGCTGTTGCTGGGCTGCATCGACCGGGTCATCACCACCAGCCTTGGCCCGGCAACGCGGCGCGACCAGGCCCTGCTGTGGGCCGCGGCCGGGGCGGTCGCTCTGGCCTGTCAGGTGCTGGCCGGGCACGCCGAGTTCACCTACTACACCCTGCTGGTGATGGGACTATACGCGCTATGGCGGCTGGTGGACACGTGGCGGGCAACGCGCCGCGCCGCGCGGCCGGCGGCGGTCATTCGCCCGGCCGTGTGGCTGGCAACGATGGTCGCGCTGGGGCTACTCATCGCCGCGCTGCAACTCGTGCCCCTGTTCGAAGTGGGGCAAGTGAATTTCCGCGCCGGGTCGGCCGACTTCGACGAGGTGCGCGGTTGGGCCTACCCGTGGCGCAACGCCATGACCCTGCTGCTGCCCGATTTCCACGGCAATCCGACTGAGCGCGCCTACCGCGATGTCTTCACCGGCCGGCAAGTGGCGCTGACCGTCAATGCCAATGGCCTGCCCAACCCGCGCGGCCCGGGCACGACGAGTTGGGGCGTGAAGAACTACGTCGAGGGCGCGTGGTACATGGGCGTGCTGCCGCTGTTGCTGGCGGCGGTAGGGGTCGCGGCGGTTTTGCGACGGGGCGGCCGCTCGCCAGCAACGGATGCGCCGCAGCCTTCGCCGGCAATCTCGGCCGGCCGCTTCTTCGTGGCCCTGGCCCTCATCGCCGTCGCCTTCATCTTCGGCACGCCGCTGTACGCGCTGCTCTACTATGGTCTGCCGTTCATCGACCAGCTGCACACGCCTTTCCGCTGGGTCTTCCCGCTGGCGCTGGCCGTGGCCGGGCTGGCCGGCATCGGCGGCGACGCGCTGGCCGGGCGCGTGGGCAACGACGCGCCGGGCCGCCTCTCGCCGCGGCGCGCGGCGACCCTGTTGGGCCGGCTGGCGCTGGCCGGCGGCGGGCTGACGCTGCTGGGCCTGCTGTTCAGCCGGCTGGCCTACACGCCGATCGCCGCCCTGGTCGAGCGCGTCTTTCTGGCGCTGGCCGGCGCGGCCGACGCCTTCCCCTCGGCCGAAGCGTTCTACAGCTACCAGTTCTGGAACGTGCTCGCCTTCGCCCTCCTGCTGGCCCTGGCCGGGGCCGTCCTGCTGTTGGCGCGGCGTGGCGCGACACTATTCGTGCCCGCCGCGGCGGTGCTCATCATCCTCGACCTGGCCCTGGCGGGGGCGGGCTTCCACGCGGCGGTCGATCCGGCCCTGCTCGACTTCACGCCTGAGGCGGTGCGCTGGCTGCAGGAGCAGAACCCGGCCGCGTGGCGCTTAACCACCTACGACCCGGCCGGCAGCGCGCCGCTCAACGCCAACGTGCCCTGGCTCCACGGCCTGGCCGACATCCGCGGCTACGACTCTATCATCCCACGGCAATACACTGAGTACATGGCCGCCATTGAGCCGCAGAACGGGCTGATCTACAACCGCATCCAGCCCATTGGCTCGGCCGCGGCGCTGGAATCGCCCTTGCTGGACGCACTGGCCGTGCGCTACGTTGTCAGCAGCGGCCCCATCGACTCGCCCACTTACCGTCTGGCCTGGGAAAGCGAAGGCGTGCGCATCTACGAGAACCTCGACGCCGCGCCGCGCGCCTACACCCTGCCCGGCGCGCCGGCCGGCCTACCTGCCTTGCCCACGGCCGGCATCCTGGCCGCTCTGGCCCCGGCCACGCTGGCCGAAACGCGCAACAATCAGGTTGTCGTCAACGCCACCGTTGCCGCCCCGGCCACACTGGTGCTGGCTGACAGCAACTTCGCCGGCTGGCGTGCCTATGTGCGCCCGGCCGGCAGCGGTGAGGAAGCCGAGCGCGAGGTCGAGATCGTCCGCGTCCTGGGCAACTTCCGCGGCGTACCTCTGGAGCCGGGTGCGTGGACGGTGCGCTTCCGCTATAGCCCACGCAGTTTCTGGCTCGGCGGGCTGATGTCGTTCATGGGCGGCATGGTGCTGGCATTCGCCCTGATCCTCTGGGGCTGGCGGCGCTTCTACCGCGCCGAGCACGCGGCGACGACGACGCGCAGTGTGGCCAAGAACAGCGCCGCGCCGATGGCACTGAGCCTGTTCAACAAGGGCATCGACTTCGTCTTCGCCGCGTTCTATCTGCGCGTCCTCGGCCCGCCGGCGGCCGGCAGCTACGCCACAGCCATCGCCACGGCCGGCATCTTCGAGATCGTCGCCAACTACGGCCTGAACATCCTGCTCATCCGCGAAGTATCACAGGACCGCGACCACGCCGGCCGCTTCCTGTTCAACTCCAGCCTGCTGCGCCTGCTGACGGCGGCCATGGCCCTGCTGCCTGTGGTTGCCTACATCTGGCTGGGCGGCCGCGGCCCCAACCCGCTCAGCGGCCAGGAACTGGCCGCCATCGCTTTCCTGATGGTCGGCATGATCTTCTCCGGGCTGACGTTGGGCGTCTCCGGCCTGTTCTATGTCTACGAGCAGGCCGAGGTGCCCGCGGCCATGTCCACGGTGACGACACTGCTGAAGGTCGGCCTGGGCGTGGCCGCGCTGCTGGCTGGCTTCAGCTTCGTCGGGCTGGCGGCGGTGTCGATCGTCGTCAACGTCGTTACCCTGGTGCTGCTGCTGGCGCTGGCCCTCAGCCGTTTCGAGCTACGCGGGCCGTGGACGGTCGATCGGCCGCTGTTGGACAGCATGCTAAGGCAGGGCTGGCCGCTGATGCTCATCCACCTGCTCCAGACGATCTTCATCTCCATCGACGTGCTCCTCCTGCGGCAGATGTTAGCCGACGGCGAGCGCATTGTCGGCTACTACAACAGCGCCTGGAAGTGGTTCAATGCCCTGCAGATCATCCCCTCTTACTTCACCCTGGCGCTCTTCCCAATCATTAGCCGGGCCATCAAGCAGGACATGGACGCGGCCCGGCGCATGTACCGGCTGGCGCTACGCCTGATGCTGCTACTGGCCCTGCCCACGGCGGCGCTGTTCACCTTTGCGGCCACACCGCTAATCGGTCTGCTGGGCGGCCGCGAGTTCCTGCCCGACGGAGCCATTGCCCTGCGGATCATCATGTGGTCGATCCCCTTCGGCTGGCTCAACAGTGTCACCAACTACGTCCTCATCGCCCTGGGCATGGAGCGCTTGCAGCCGCGGGCATTTGCCCTGGCGGTCGGCTTCAACGTCGTCGCCAACGTCCTGCTCATCCCGCGCTACGGCTATGTGGCCGCGGCGATCATCACCGTGCTATCGGAGGTGGTCCTGCTGGTCGTCTTCGCCACGTTCCTGCGCCGGCGCAACGCGGGCGTGGACTGGCTCCAGCTGACGGCGCGACCGGTGCTGCTGACGGCGCTGATGATGGCGACGATGGCGCTGGGCGGGCGGCTGCATCTGGCCATTGGGCTGGTGCTGGGCGTGGTTGTCTATCTGGTTGGCCTGTTCGCGCTACGCATCATTGGCCCAGAGGAGCGGGCGGCCCTGGGCGAGGTGCTGCCGATGGCCCTGACGCGGCGACTGGGATGGTGATGGCTGCCCGGTTGCGCCGCCTCTCGCTGGTCGCCCTGCTGCTGCTGGCCACGGCGCTGCGTGTCGTCGGCCTGGACAACTTTCCCGCGCCACAAGGGGCGACACCGCCCGGCCTGGAGCACGATGAGGTCGCCCACTGGCTCATCAACCGTGACATCCTGGCCGGCAACCACGCCATCTACTTTACCGAGGCGTATGGCCACGAGGCGCTCTACCACTATTTGCAGGCCGGCTTTGGCGCGCTGGTGGGCGACCACGCCCTGGGGCTGCGGTTGCCGTCGGCCTACCTCGGCGTGCTGCTGGTGGCGGTCGGCTATGCCCTGGGGCGGCGGCTGTTCGGCGAGCGCGTCGGCTGGTGGTCGGCCGCCTTCCTGGCCGTCCTTTTCTGGCCAGTGTTCTACAGTCGCCTGGGACTGCGGGCCATCGCCTTGCCGGTCGTGTCCGGGCTGTCGGCCTGGGCCTGGTGGCGGGCATTTGCCGGGGGGCGGGGAAGCGGGAGAGCCACGGACCCTCTCCCCAACCCTCTCCCGAAGGGCGAGGGAGTGCCGGACCCTCTCCCCAACCCTCTCCCGAAGGGCGAGGGAGTGCCGAACCCTCTCCCCAACCCTCTCCCTAAGGGAGAGGGAGTGCCGAACCCTATCCCCAATCCTCTCCTAAAGGGCGAGGGAGTGCCCTCCCTTGCTCCCCTGCATATGGGATGGGTCATCGCCAGCGGGGCGCTGGCCGGGCTGTCACTCCACACCTACATGGCCGGCCGCGCTGTGCCCATCTTCTACGCGCTGTTCACCGTCTACCTGGCTCTGTTCCACCGCCCTGCCTTCCGCGCCCGCCGGCGCGGTCTCCTCCTGTTCTGGCTGGCGTTGGCGGCCGTGGCGCTGCCGCTGGCCGGCTTCCTGCTGACCAACCCCGGGGCCGAAGTGCGCATTGCCGAGGTGGACGCGCCGCTGCGGGCGCTGCTGGCCGGCGACCCACGGCCGCTGCTGGCCAACGCCGTGGCCATCGCCGGGGGCTTCGCCGTGCGCGGCGACCCATTGTGGCGGCAGGGGATCGCCGGCCGGCCGGTATTCGACCCCGTTCTGGGGCTGCTCTTCTACATAGGGATCGCCTTGTGCCTCTGGCGCTGGCGCGAACCGCGACATGCCTTCGCTCTGCTGTGGCTGGCTGCGGCGGCCGTCCCCAGCCTGGTCACGGTGGACGCGCCCAGTACCATTCGCATGATCAACGCCCTCCCTTTGCTGATGCCTCTGCCCTTATTGGCGCTCGCCGCGGGCGAACGTCTTCTCCAGGCACATCAAAGACCACCTGTCAAGTCAAAATCGCCTCGACTTATCCACTTTTACCCCCAGTTATCCACATTGTGGACAACGTTATCCACAGACTTGATCACAGGGTTGGCCAATGGGCTGCTGCTCCTGCTGCTGCTCTACCATGCCTGGGCCACGGTCGATGGCCTATGGCGCGTGTGGCCGGCCAACGACGAGGTGCAGTTCGTCTGGCAGGCGGCGCTGACCGAGGCCGGGGCCTACCTCGACGCCTCGGCCGACGACGGGCCGGTCGCCGTCGGCGGCTGGACGCCGGCAACGATGGACCCGCCGACGATGGCCCTGACGCTGCGGCGCGACGACCTGGCCCTGGGCTTCTTCGACCCAACCACCAGCCTGCTGCTGCCCGACCCCGGCGGTGGGGCCGCGCGGCTGGTGCGGCCGGCCATTCTGCCTCTCGCGCCGGAGTTGGCGGCGCTGCTTGGGCCGTGGACGACGCTGCCGGAAGGGGCCGCGCCGGGGCGGCAGTTCGCCTTCTACCGCTACGAGACGCTGCCGCCATTGCGCCCGACCGTCGCCGCCGATGCGGTCTTCGGCGGCGAAGTGCGCTTGCTGGGCTACGATCCCGGCCCGACCTGCGCCGACTCGACCGCGCCCTGCACCCTGGTCACCTACTGGCGCGTGCTGGCCCCAACGGGCGAACCGCGCCGCCTGTTTCTGCACCTGGCCGGTCCCGACGGCGCGCCGCTGGCCCAGGACGATCGCCTCGGCGCGCCGGCCGAACACTGGCGGCCGGGCGACACCGTTGTGCAACTGCTGACGCTGCCCCGGACGGGCGGCGAGCTGCGCCTGGGCGTTTACGACCCGACCGACGGCCGGCGACTGCCAACGGCCGCCGTCGCGGACTACGTGGTCGTCGCTCTGCCCTAGACGGCCGCTACGGGGCGACACGGTTCAGGTCGCGCGGGAACAGCGTTGCCAGGCGCACATTCGGCAGCGCCAGCAGTTGCATCAGCAGCCGCTCCAGGCCGATGGCGAAGCCGCCATGCGGCGGCATCCCGTGGCGAAATGCCTCCAGGTAGGTCTCGAACGGCGCGGTCGGGTAGCCGGCCCGCGCCAGCGCCGCCAGGTAGTCGTCGTAGCGGTGCAGCCGCTGGCCGCCGGTCACCAGTTCCGTGCCGCGGAAGAGCAGGTCGAAGGAGTTGGAGTAGGCCGGGCGGGCCGGGTCGGGGTGGGTATAGAACGGCCGCTTGACCATCGGGTAACCGGTGACGAACAGGAAGTCGCTACCGTGCTCGCTCTGAGCCCACTCGCCCAACCAGCGCTCGTCCTGCGGCGACAGGTCAGGCTCGCCACGGACATCTTGGCCGTGGCGCTGGAAGATCAACTCCTGAGCGTCGGCGAAATGAATGTGGGGGATCTCGGCCGGCACGGCGGGCAGAGCCGCCGCCAGCAGCGCCAGTTCGCCAGCGTACCTCACGCGCAGGTGGTCGAAGATACCGGCCATCACCTCGCGCAACAGAGCCATGACAGTGAAGTGGTCATCGATGAAGCCGAACTCCACGTCGAGGCTGACGTATTCGTTAATGTGGCGAATCGTGTCGTGCGGCTCGGCGCGAAAGACGGGAGCGACTTCGTAGACGCGCTGGAAGACGCCGACCATGATTTGCTTGTAGAACTGCGGGCTTTGGGCCAGGTAGGCGGGGCGGCCAAAGTAGTCGAGGGTGAAGACGTTGGCCCCACTCTCTGTGGCCGAGGCGACGATCTTGGGCGTCTGCACCTCGGTGAAGGCGCGAGCGTTCAGCGTCGCCCGGAAGGCGGCCATCACCCCCGCGGAGAGGCGAAAGACGGCCCGCCGCGCCGGGTGGCGGTTGAGAACCACGGCATGGTCGAGCAACGTCGGTAGGGCGGCGTTGAGTTGCCGCTTGTGCAACGGCAACGGCGGCGCGTCGGTCACCGGCGTCAGCACAGTGAAGCTCGGCGCTTGCAGTTCCAGCCCATCCGGGGCCTGCGCGTTGGCCGTGACGCGGCCGCGCACGGCCACGACGCTCTCCAACGCCAGCGCATCCAGCGGCGCGAGCGCGGCGTTGTCCTCGGTAACGGCTTGCAGCGTGCCCCAGCCGTCGCGCAAGACGACGAACGTCACCCCGCCCAGCCGCCGCATGTTGTGGAGCCAGCCGCGCACCTCCACCTCTTCGCCCATATGTTCCCGCGCTTCAACCGTTCGTATGGCAATCATCTCGCCCAACCTCCAACCGCTGTCTCGTTTGTGGTCCGTCTACACGACCAAACAAAAAGCCCTCATCCTCACTCTGGAGGACGAGGGCCGTCTAGCCTTCGTGGTGCCACCACCATTCGCCCCATGCCGGGGCCTTGTGCCGTCCGCGAATCGAATCGCCTGACCGCTGCGCGTTAACGGGCGCGCCCGGAGGCGGCTACTGGGCCAGGGGCCGTTCGCCGCTCGGCTCAGGGGTGTCATCGTCGAGGCCCGGAGGCGACGCTCACAGCCGTTGCGCCGCTCTCTTGGCTCCGGGTTGGTCTCGACTACCTGTCCCCGTCGTTGCCTGTTGCTATTCGTGTACGCCAGAGTGTAGCAGACGGCTGCCGCGCCTGTCAAGCAAGGTAGAGACGGGTCCAGGGCAATCGCATACAGCCGCGACGCGGGTTGAGACGCCGCGTCTGACAGACAAAACCCGTTGAAACAGGTTGCCCGGCGCCCCGCGAACACGTTTTAACGTGTTTTGCCTGCCAGCCGACGGGTTTCAACCGTCGGCGCAAAGCAGACATTACGAGTATGCGATTGCCCTGGAGACGGGTCGGCGGGCGAGGGGGAGACGGGTCGGCGGGCGAGGCGGAGACGGATCGCCGACCCGTCTCTACTCAATGCGGACCACACGGAACTCGATGATGCCCTCCGGCGTGTCGGCCCGCACCGTCTGGCCCACTTTCGCGCCCAGCAGGGCGCTGCCGATGGGGGAAATGTTGGAGATGCGGCCGTTGGCCGGGTCGGCTTCGTGCGCGCCGACGATGACATAGGTTTCTTCCTCGTCATACCCCACCTCGCTGACCGTCACCCGGCCGCCGACGCGCACGACGTTCGACGGGCCGCGATTATCGATGATCTTGGCTCGCCGCAGCGAGTCCTCCAGCTGCCGGATACGCCCCTCGACGAAGCCCTGTTCCTCTTTGGCATCGTGGTAGTCGGCATTCTCCTTCAGGTCGCCCTGCTTGATGGCCGTCTCCAGCTTGATGGCGATCTCCTCGCGCCGCGTGGTCTTCAGATACTCCAACTCGTCCTGGATCTGCTTCAACCCCTCAGGGGTCAAGTACACGCTGTTGTCCTCAATCATAAAACTGTTCTCCAAAATGAAATCCATCGCCCGGCGGCTCGCCGGACGCGACCGTTGCTCGCAGGGGGGTGGCGCACAAAAAGAGAAGCCGACCCCGTCGGTCGGCTTCGGGCTGACCAACATGTCGTGAATGGGTTACGCTTCGGACCCGGCCATGAGCAGACCGAGCTTCTCACGCGTGGCCTCTTCGATGGGCAGGGTCTTGACGATCCGGCCGTCGAACATCACCGCCACGCGATCGGACAGGCTGAGAATCTCGTCCAATTCGGCCGAGACCAGCAGCACGGCTACCCCGGCGTCGCGCTGGGCGACAATCTGGTTGTGGATGAACTCGATAGAGCCGACATCGATACCGCGCGTCGGCTGGTTGGCAATGAGCAGTTTCACCGGCCGCGAGAATTCGCGGGCGACGATGACCTTCTGCTTGTTGCCGCCGGAAAGGCTGCTGGCATGGGTGTAGATCGACGGCGTGCGCACGTCGAATTCCTTCACCAACTGCGCCGCGTTCTCGGCGATCTCGTCGCGATCCAGCACCGCCCCGTGGGAATAAGGCGCGCGGTAATAGCGGTTGAGCACCAGATTGTCGGCGATGGAGTAGCCCATGACCAGGCCGTGCTTCTCACGGTCTTCGGGGATGTGGGCCACATCCAGCTCGGTGATGACCCGCGGCGATGCGCCCGTGGCGTCCTCGCCAGCAATGATGACCTCACCGCCCTCCATCACCCTCAGCCCGGTCAGCGCCTCCACGAACTCGCGCTGGCCGTTGCCCTGCACGCCAGCCACGCCGAGGATCTCTCCGGCGTGGACCTCCAGGTTTAACCCCTTCACGGCCAGGTGCTTGCGGTCGTCGTATACCTGCATGTCGCGAATGGTCAGCACCGGCCCGGCGGGGTGGGCTTCGTCCTTGTCCACCTGTAAGATGACCTTGCGGCCAACCATGAGTTCCGCCAGGCTGGCCTCGGTGGAGGTCTTCGGGTCGGCTGTGCCGGCGACGCGGCCGCCGCGCAGCACGGTGATGCGGTCGGCGATGGCCAGCACTTCCTTGAGCTTGTGGGTGATGAAGATGATCGACACGCCCCGCTCGGTCAGGTCGTGCATGATGCGGAACAGCTCGTGGGCTTCCTGGGGCGTCAGCACGGCCGTCGGCTCGTCCAGGATGAGGATGTCGGCGTTACGATAGAGGGCCTTGATGATCTCCACGCGCTGCTGGAGGCCGACGGGCAGATCATCGACTTCGGCCGTTGGGTCAATCGACAGGCCGTATTGCTCCGACAGAGCGCTTACCCGCCGGTTGGCATCGCGTTTATCGATGTAGCCGGCGGCGCGCGTCACTTCCGCGCCCAGGATGACGTTCTCGGCCACGGTCATGACCGGCACCAGCTGGAAGTGCTGGTGAACCATGCCCACGCCGCGGGCGATGGCGTCGCCGGGGCTGTGGAGCGTCACCTGCTCGCCCTTGATCCAGATTTCGCCCTCGTCGGGTCGGTACAGGCCGTAGAGGATGTTCATCAGCGTGCTCTTGCCCGCGCCGTTCTCGCCCAACAGGGCCAGGATCTCGCCCCGGCGCAGGATCAGGCTGACCTTGTCGTTGGCCAGCACGCCGGGGAACTGCTTGGTAATGCCCTTGGCTTCCAGGACAATGGGGGCTTCGTTGTCGCTCATCTCAATTATCCTTCGGTCTCATACGGCTGCCCGGAAGCGGCCGGCGCGCGCGAACGGCCGACAAAGCCGGCCAGCACCAGGATGGTGGCCACATAGGGCAGGCTGCCGATGAGCTGCGGCGGCAGACCCACGCCGCTGAACTGTAACTGGGTGTTGAGAGCATAGAGGAAGCCGAACAGCAGCGCCCCGCCCCAGGCCCCCAGCGGTGTCCATTTGCCGAAGATCATGATCGCCAGGGCCAGAAAGCCGCGGCCATTGGTCATCAGCCGCTCGAACGAGCCGACGCCTTCCAGCGTCAGGAACGCACCGCCCAGCCCGGCAATGGCGCCGGCCAGCATGACGTTGATGTAGCGCGTGCGGAAGACGTTGATGCCCACGGTATCGGCCGCCCGCGGGTGCTCGCCCACTGCCCGGCTGCGCAGGCCCCAGCGCGTGTAGAACAACACATAGTGGACAACGAAGACCAGGATGATGGCCAGATAGGTGATCGGCGGGTTGTTGAAAAGCACCGGGCCGATGAGGGGGATGTGGGCCAGCGGCCCCAGCGGGATGGGGGCGAACTTGCCCTTGGTCACCAGCCCGGAGGTGTAGAAGTAGCCGGTCAGGCCCACGGCCAGAATGTTGATGACCGTGCCGCCGATGATCTGATCCATCTTCAGCGTGACGGCCATGAAGGCCAGCAGCCAGCCCGCCAGTGCGCCTGTCAGCGCGCCAACGATCAGGGCCAGCCACAGGTTGCCCAGGTAGACGTTGGCCAGAAAGGCGACGAAGGCAGATATCAGCATCTGCCCCTCGATGCCGATGTTGACCACGCCGGTACGCTCGCCGATGAGACCGCACAGCGCGCCGAGAATGAGCGGGGTCGATTGGCGCAGCGTCGAGGCCAGCACGGCCGTCGTCACGCGGTCATTGGTGGCATAGGCATAGGCGATGGTGCCCACGATGATCGCGCCGATGAGCAACAGCCACTTGTTCTTGAAGATCCAACTGGTCGTGGTGGAACGGGTTGTCGGTGCTGTCAGTTCCATGAGTGCGCTCCTGTTACCCACCCCAGCCCTTGCTGAGGACGACTTTGTCGTCCTCGCTCTCGCGCTGGCGAATGAGTCCCTTGACGATGACATCGGCGGCGACAAAGAACAGGATGAAGGCGGTGATGACGTCGGTGATCTCTTTGGCCACGCCGGCATCGAACTGCATCTGGCTGGCTCCGGCGCGCATGGCCCCCAGCAATATCGCCGCGGGGATGACGCCGAAGGGGCTGGTCTTGCCGAGCAGGGCGGTGGTGATGCCGTCGAAGCCCAGACCGGCGTTGAAGCCCGGCTGGTAGCGGCCGACGATGCCTTGCGTCTCCACCGCGCCACCCAGGCCGGCCAGGAAGCCGCTGATGGCCATCGTCAGAATAATCGTGCGGGCCACGCGGATGCCGGCATATTGGGCCGCGCTGGAGTTCAGGCCGACGGTGCGAATCTCGTAACCCAGCGTTGTCCGATAGAGCACCCACCAGACGATCACTGCGGCGACAAGGGCGAAGATAAAGCCCAGAGGGATGTTACCCACCATGGGCAGCTCGGCCGAGGGCAGAATCTTCGGCGTCCGGGCGACGATGTTGGTCGGCGAGGGGTCTTTCCACGGGCCATCGGCCAGGTAGTCGGTGATATTGATGGCAATATAATTGAGCATGATGGTCACGATGACCTCATGCGCGCCGGTGTAGGTCTTCAGCGCGCCGGGGATCGCGCCGTAGAGCGCGCCGGCCAGAGCGCCGATGATCAATGCCAGCGGGGCGTGGATGATGGCCGGCAGGCCCTCGATAGAGAAGCCGACAAAGGCGGCGACGATCGCGCCGACGAGCAACTGTCCTTGCGCGCCGATGTTGAACAGGCCAGCCTTGAAGGCGAAGGCGACCGCCAGACCACTGAAGATGAGCGGCGTCGCCTTCTCCAGCGTGCGCTGCAGGGCCGTCGGCGAGCCGAACGCGCCCTTATACAGCGCGCCATAGGCTTGTAGCGGGTTCGCGCCCGAAACCAGCAACAGCACCGCGCCGATCAGCCCGGCCAGCAGCACAGCGACCAGCGGCACGCTGACACCGCGCCAGATCTGCCTCAGCAAACGCTCCCCGTTTCCCCTCTCTTCCGGAGCCGAAACAGTTGTCATAGCCGCCCCTTATAGGATATGCGGCGCGGCCGTTGCCAAAATCGGCCACGGCCACGCCGCACATGGCACTGCGATTTTTCGTCAGGATACGAAGGGCGCCGTTATCCAGCGCCCTTCGATATGTAGTGTGTCGCGATTAGCCGCCCGGGGTGTAGCCCGTGCTGATCGAGCCGTCTTTCAACCCGGCTTCGGTGGTCATCAGCAGGTCCTTGACGTCCTGCGGAACCGCGTCCTCGTGATCGTGGAACGGGGCCAGGCCGACCGCGCCGAAGTAGTTGCCGCCGGGGAACTGGCCGTCCATGGCCATCGTGGCCAGCTCGACGACACCGGGGGTGATGAGCTTCATGGCGCTGGAGATAAGGCACGGATGGGCTTCCGGCACAGTGTCCCACTGGTCGCTGTCGACGCCGATGCACCACAGGTCCTTATTGCCGGCCGTCTGGATCAGCGCGCCGTTGCCGGTCTTGCCACCAGCGCCAAAGACCACGTCCGCGCCCTGGTCAATGGCCTGCTGGGCCGTGCTGGCGCCCCACTCCGGGTCGGTGAAGGCCACGTCGAGCCCACCGGGATGGTAAGTGTCGATAACCTTGATGTCGGGATTGACCGACATCGCGCCATTCTTGTAGCCCTCGTTGTAGGCCACGACGGGCGGAACCAGGTCCGTGCCCAGCACGGAGGCGATCGTGCCGCTTTCGCTCATCGAAGCGGCCAACACACCGGCCAGATAGCCAGCTTGATCTTCGTTGAAGACCAGGCCCGCCAGATTCGGGACGGTCGCGCCCTGGAACTGATCGACGCCGATGAAGTAGATGTCGGGGTAGGTCTCGGCGGCGGCAATGGTCGCCTCGCCCATGGCGAAGCCGACGGTCACGATGATGTCATACCCCTGGGTGGCGAACAGGTCGATGTTGGCGCCGTAGTCCTTGGCGTCCTTCGTCTCGACGTAGTTGACATCGGCCGCGCCCAGATCTTCGGCCGCCTGCTGCGCGCCTTCCCAAGCTGACTGGTTGAACGACTTGTCGTCCACTTCGCCGACGTCCGTCACCAGGCCGATGCACAGGACATCCGCATCCTTGCAATCTTCCCCGCCGGTGGTCTCACCAGTGGCCTCGTTGGCGTTGTCCATCGCCTCGTTGGCGTTGTCCATGGCCTCGTTGGCGTTGTCCATCGCCTCATTGGCGTTGTCCATGGCCTCGTTGGCGTTGTCCATCGCCCCGTTGGCTGCCTCATCGACGGTCGTGGCGGCGGCGTTGGCCGCCTCGTCAACCGTTTGCTCGGTCGTGCCACCACAGGCGACAGCGAACATCGCCAGAAGCAGCAGAGCAGTAACCAACAATGCAATACGCTTCATATCTGACTCTTCTCCTTGCTTTTCAGTAACCGAATTGAGATGTAAACGCGGCAAGTGGGGTAGAACATATCAACGTGGGGACAGGCAGTACACCATTGGGCACACTGTTGACATTATTACTAGCCTACTCGCCCACACTACTGGCAATATTGTTACCTATGGCGTCCGAAAAAACAATAGTTAAAACCAAAATAGATCGGACCCGGCCATCTTTTCACTTGTCGCTCGTCGCCGGCTCCCTATAATCACTCAACCCAAGTAAGGAGACATCCGATGCCCTTTCCACTACTTGATGGCTTTGGCCCCACGCGGCGGACACTGCAACTGTATAGCCGTGCTCTCAGCGGCGTGGCCCGCGTCCACGGCGTAGGCCACCCGAACTGGTGGCATATCAGCCTGCGCGTCACGCCCAGCGGCTTGCAGAGCGACAACATCCCCCTGCCGGGTGGCGGCATCCTGGCCGGGCGGCTCGACCTGCTGGCGCACCGGCTTGTCTTGTGGACGAGCGGCGGGCGGGCGTGGTCGCTGCCAATGGACGCTGGACTGAGCGGCACAGCGATGGGCGAGAGAATTATCAGCGTCGCGGCCGAGGCCGGGCTACATGGCGAATACGACCGCCAAAAATTCGCCTCTGCCGCGCCGGGCGTCTACGACACCGACGCTGCCGGGCGTTTCTTCGCCGCTTTGGTGAAGGCCGATCGCATTCTGAAGAAGCACCGCGCTCATCTGGCCGGCAACACTGGCCCGGTGCAGCTCTGGCCCCACGGCTTCGACCTGTCCATGGAATGGTATGGTACGCGCATCGAACGCACAGAGGAGAACGGCGGAGTTAAGGAGACACCGGCGCAACTCAACCTCGGTTTCTACCCCGGCGAAGATGACGCCTCCTCCTACTTCTACTCCAGCCCGTGGCCATTCGACAGTGATGTCCTGCTGGACAAACCCCTGCCAGCGGGCGCCAGCTGGCACACCGAGGGCTGGCAAGGGGCCATGTTGCCCTACGCGGCTCTGCGCCACGACGACCACGCCGAAGAGCGTGTGTTGGCCTTTGCCGCGGCCGTGTACGATATCGCCGCGCCGCTGCTCAAATAGGCGCGACAAACTCGGCCAACGGACTTTGACAGCCGCTGGCCATCTCGTTACAATCCGCCCCATTCGGCATTTGAGCCGGCGATTGTTGACAGCATGCATCTGAAGCGCGCCGCCGACGGATCCACCCGTAGCCGCAGCGCAGCCATCTCTCGACCGGCTGCGTCTCCTCCGCGCGCATGTTCCCGAATCTGCGCCCAACCGAAAATCACCACGCCGACCAACCGATTGCCACGGGAGGTGATGCCGTCGCTCTTGCTAAACTGCTGCCTTTCCTGAAACGAACCGCTTGTCTATTGCCAGAGATATTTGTGGAGGAGAGAAATGCCTAAGTTGAAACGGTCGGCGTTGCCGGCCCTGGTGCTCATCATTGGTCTATTTCTGGCCGCCTGTACCGCGCCCAGCGGCACGACGGAAACCCAGCCCACGACAGCGCCCTCGGCCGAACAGCCGACGGCCGAAGAGCCGGCAACCGATATGCCGACAGAGGAGCCGGCGGCGGCCGAACCCACCGCGGCCCCAGCGGCCGCAGAGGAAGGCGACCGCCAGATCGCTACCTTCATCTGGACGCAGGAGTTCGACACTCTCAGCCCGCTGTACACCAGCATGTGGTTTTCCACGATTACCTACTCGCTGTGGAACGTCTGGGCCTGGAACTACGACGAGAACCTGGAGCCGGTGCCCGTGCTGGTCACTGAGATTCCCTCGGCCGACAACGGCGGCATCTCCGAAGACGGCCGTACCCTCACCTTCCATCTGCGCGACGACATCGTCTGGTCCGACGGCGAACCAATCACCTCCGACGATTTTCTGTTTACCTATGAGATGAACGTCGATCCGGGCAATACCGTCAGCTCGACCTACCCCTATGACCAGGTCGAAACCATCGAAGCGCCCGACGAGCGCACGGTCGTCGTCACCTTCGCCGAGCCGTTCGCGCCCTGGCTGGCGACCTTGTGGCACAGCATCCTGCCCGCCCACGTTTTGCGGCCCGTCTTTGAGCAAGAGGGCACGCTGGACGAGGCCGAGTGGAACCTGGCGCCGACCGTCGGCGCGGGGCCGTATCGCTTCGAGGAGTGGGAGTCCGGCAGCTATGCGCGCTTCGTCAAGAACGAGAACTGGTGGGGGCCTGAGCCGATCATCGACGAGATCTTCTTCCGCTTCGTGCCCGATGACGCCTCCCAGGTGGCTGCGCTGCAGAACGGCGAGGGCGATGTGGGCACGTTCATTGCCTACTCCGATGTGCCGACGCTGCAAGACGCCGGCGTCAACATCAGGACCGTGCCCTCCGGTTACTACGAAGGCTGGTTCATGTTCCTGGGCGACGACCTTGTCCCCGGCCACCCGGCGCTGCAAGACGTGCGCGTGCGCCAGGCCATCGCCATGGCTCTCGACCGCGAGACGCTCAATCAGGACTTGCTGCTCGGCCTGACCCACCCGGTGGAGACAATCTGGGCCGGCACGCCTTACGAAAGCCCCGATATCGTTCCCTGGCCCTATGACCCGGCGGCGGCCAACGCCCTGCTGGACGAAGCGGGCTGGGTGGACAGCAACGGCGATGGTACCCGCGACAAGGACGGCCAGGAGCTGGTCCTCGTCCACGGCACGACGACGCGCGAAATTCGCCAGGACGCCCAGGCCGTGGCCCAGCAACAGCTGGCCGAGATCGGCGTTGGTCTGGAATTGCAGAGCTATGACTCCAACGTCTTCTTTGCCAGCTATGCCGAGGATGGCCCGGCCTACACCGGCGAACTCGACATCATGCAGTGGTCCGATGGCCCCTTCTTCCCCGACCCCGACCACTACTACTGGCTGTGCAGCGAAATCCCCACCGACGAAGCACCCGACGGGGCCAACGCCCAGCGCATTTGCGACGAGGAGTTGGACGGCCTCTTCCAGCTCCAGGCGACGCAGACCAACACCGAGGAGCGCATCGCCACCTTCCACCAGATCAGCCAGTTGATGCACGATCAGGTCTATTGGCTGGGCCTGTGGGATGACCCCGACGTGTGGGCGCTCAGCGGCCGGCTGCAGAACGTCAAGATGTCCGGCCCGACGCCGTTCTACAACGTCACTGAGTGGACAATGTCCCAGTAGGCACGATCCGGGTAGACCTGTCGGGTCCCAGAAGACCCGACAGGTCTATCGAGGGTAAGACCGATGAGCCGCTTTATCATTCGCCGCCTCTTGCAGGCCATCCCGCTGCTGTTCTTCGTCAGCATCATCCTCTTCGCGCTGATGGGGCAGATGGGCGATCCCGTGGCGACGATGGGCGGCCGGCGCGTCACGCGGCCGGCCGACCGCGAGCGCCTGACCCGCCAGCTCGGCCTCGACCAGCCAGTCACCATGCAATATCTCTATTGGCTCATCGGCAACGACTGGCGACAGATCGACGTCGACGGCGATGGCCTGCCCGACACGACCGGCACGCGCCGTGGCGTCCTGCGCGGCGACTTTGGCATGTCGCTGATGAAGCGTGGCCAGACAGCCTGGGAGGTCATCTGGGATCGCGTGCCCAATACACTGCTGCTCATGGTGACGTCGGAGGTCGTCATCGTTGTGTTCGCCCTGCTCATCGGCCTCTTCTCTGCGCTGCGGCAATATTCGCTGGCCGACCACATCATCACGGCTGTCTCCTTCATCGGCTACTCGACGCCCATCTTCTTCTTCGCCCTGCTATCGATCTATATCTTCTCGGTTAACTTCAAGCGCTGGGGGCTGCCGTCGCTGCCAGCCGTGGGCATGTTCGACCCGCAAGTCGGCCGCACGCCCAGCCAGGTGGCGCTGCACATGATCCTGCCGGTCATGACGATCACTTTCGTCAGCATCGCCGCCTACAGCCGCTACATCCGCAGCACGATGCTGGAGGTACTCAACGAGGATTACATCCGCACAGCGCGCGCCAAAGGGTTGCGCAATCGCTACATCCTCTTTGTCCACGCCCTGAAAAATGCCGCTCTCCCCATCGTCACGCTGATCGGCCTTGATCTGGCGCTGCTGCTGGGCGGGGCGCTGGTGACCGAGCGTATCTTCGCCTGGCCGGGCATGGGCCGCCTGTTTCTCGACCACATGCAGCGCTTCGACACGCCGGTGGTCATGGGCATCCTCATCCTGCTGTCGGTGACGGTGATCTTCTTCCAGATCATCACTGACCTGACGTATGCGCTGTTGGACCCGCGGATTCGCTATGACTAGCTGTGTTCACTACGCGCAGGGTAGCGGACGGGCCAAGGAGCAAGTGCGCCCGCTGGCTCCCTGGCTTCCTCGACAGAGCCACCAATGGCCACAATAGATACGCCCGTCACGCTCCCTGCCGGCGCGGACGAACTTGCCCCGCCGCTAACCTTCGGCCAGATGGCCTGGCGGCGCTTCCGGCGGCACCGCATGGCGATGGTGGGCGCGGTGCTCCTCATCCTGCTATTCGTCTACGCCTTCGGCGGCGGCCTGATCTTCACCGCCGAGCGAGCCAACTTCACGGACACAAGCGCCCGGCTGCAAGGCCCTTCGGCAGCACACCCCTTCGGCACCGATACGGTCGGCCGCGACGTGCTGGCCCGCACGATCCAGGGTGGGCGCATCTCGCTGCTGATCGGCCTGATGGCCGCGGTGCTGGAGATTGTCATCGGCGTCGTCGTCGGCGCCGTGGCCGGCTACTACGGCGGCATCGTCGATAGCCTGCTCATGCGCCTGACAGAGGCGATGCTCATCATCCCATCGCTGTTTCTGCTCATCGTCGCCGCGCGGCTGGTGGGCGGTAGCGTGGGGTGGATCATCGTCATCTTCGCCCTGACCAGCTGGATGTACGTCGCCCGCATTGTTCGGGCCGAATTCCTGTCGCTCAAGGAAAACGAATTCGTCCTGGCGGCGCGGTCCATCGGCACGCCGACGAGCCAGATCATCTTCCGCCACATCCTGCCCAACACCATGGCCCCCATCGTCGTCGCGGCCACGCTGGCCGTAGCCACAGCCATCCTGTCGGAGGCGTACATCAGCTTCCTGGGCATGGGCGTCCAACCGCCGACGGCCACCTGGGGCAACATGCTCGATGGGTCATACAATTACATCGAGAGCGCGCCGTGGCTGTGGATATTCCCCGGCCTACTGATCCTGCTGACAGTGCTGAGTATCAACTTCGTCGGCGACGGCCTGCGTGACGCTCTCGATCCCCGGAGCCGGAACGTCTGATGACGACACCACCCTTGCCAGACCTGGTCGGCCTTATGTCGCCTGATAAGCCGAGGAATGTCCTGCTGGACATCCGCAACCTGCAAGTCCACTTCCACACGCCGGAAGGTACGGTCTATGCCGTCAACGACATCTCCTATCAGATTCACGAAAGCGAGGTCATCGCCGTCGTCGGCGAAAGCGGCTGTGGCAAATCGGTTAGCATGATGGCCGTGCTGGGGCTGATTCCGCGGCCGCCGGGAGAAATCGCCGGCGGCCAGGCGCTGTTCATGGGCCGCGACCTGTTGCGATTGTCGGAAGAGGAGATGCAAACTATCCGCGGCGGCGAGATCGCCATGGTCTTCCAGGACCCGATGACCGCCCTCAATCCCGTGCTCAGCGTCCGGCGACAGATGACAGAGTCGCTGCGCCGCCATGTCAACATGTCCTCCGAACAGGCCCGCGACCGGGCGATCGAGCTGCTGGAACTGGTCGGCATTCCCGACGCGGCCCGCCGGCTGGGCGACTACCCGCACCAGTTCTCCGGCGGCATGCGCCAGCGGGTGATGATCGCCATGATGCTGGCCTGCAACCCCAGTTTGCTCATCGCCGACGAGCCAACGACGGCCCTCGACGTGACCATCCAGGCCCAGATCGTCGAGCTGGTGACGCGGATGCGCGAGAAGCTGGGCATGGCTCTCATCTGGATCACCCACGACCTGGGTGTGGTGGCCGGGCTGGCCGAACGCGTCATCGTCATGTATGCCGGAATGATCGTCGAAGAGGCGGACGTGGACAGCCTGTTCGAGCAGCCGAAGCACCCATACACGCTGGCCCTGCTGGGGGCGCTGCCACGGGTCGATCGGCGGCGTGACCAACGCCTCAACTCCATCCCCGGCGCGCCGCCCAACCTGCTGGTGGAGCCGCGCGGCTGCCCCTTCGCGCCGCGCTGCGAATTCGTCATCGAGCGCTGCCGCGTCGAACGGCCGCCGCTTTTCGCCTTCTCGCCCACTCAGCGCGCCGCCTGTTGGGTGACGGCTGGCCAGACGACTGCTGACCCCGCCGAACGGCCGCCGACCATGGACCCCGCATGACCAACGACCACGCCCCCCTCGTCCGTGTCGTCGAACTGACCAAGCACTTCCCCATCCGCCAGGGGCTGATCTTCCAGCGCGTCACCGGCCAGGTGCGGGCGGTGGACGGCATCTCGTTCGAGATCGCCCGCGGCGAGACGCTGGGGCTGGTAGGCGAGAGCGGCTGCGGCAAATCCACGGCCGGCCGGACGCTGCTAGGCCTCTACCCGGCTACCAGCGGTGACAGCTACATCGACGGCCACCACGTCCAGACGGCCACCGGCGACGAGTGGCTGGCCATCCGCCGCGGGGCGCAGATGATTTTCCAGGACCCGTTCGCCTCGCTCAACCCGCGCTGGACAGTCAACGGCATCATCTCCGAGCCGCTGCGTGTCCACGCTCTGGTCGATGGCGAGGCGGCGCGGACGGAGCGCGTCAAGGAACTCATGGCCCTGGTGGGGCTGGACGGCCGCTACATCAACCGCTTCCCGCACGAATTCTCCGGCGGCCAGCGCCAGCGCATCGGCATTGCCCGCTCGCTGGCCTCCGATCCGCTCTTCCTGGTCTGCGACGAACCCATCTCCGCCCTGGACGTGTCCATCCAGGCGCAGGTAGTCAACCTGTTGGAGGAGCTACAAGATCGGTTGGGGCTGACCTACCTGTTCATTGCCCACGACCTGAGCATGGTACGCCACATCTGCGACCGGGTACTGGTGATGTACCTGGGCGTCATGGTCGAGCTGGCCGCTAAGGACGACCTCTACGAAGAGCCGCTGCACCCCTATACCCAGGCGCTGCTGTCGGCCGTGCCGGTGCCCGACCCCAAGCTGGCCCGCCGCCGCCAGCGCATCATCCTGGAAGGGGACGTGCCCAGCCCCATCAACCCGCCGACCGGCTGCCGCTTCCACACCCGCTGCCCCATCGCCCAACCGCACTGTACAACCCACGTGCCCGTCTGGCGGGAGATTGCCCCCGGCCACTGGGTGGCGTGTCATGAGGTAGAGCCGCGCTTTGTGCCGGTAAGAGAAGAGGCTTCTACCAATCTAAAACGGGCAATTGTGTAATCTCAGGCCGGATGCGATATAGTCATGACATGGGTAAGTTGATCGCGTTTGGATGGTACGGTGGGAAATATAGCCATCTCGATTGGCTTCTACCTCTGCTGCCAAAGACAACACACTATTGCGAGCCGTTTGGTGGTTCCGCCGCTGTCCTCTTGAACCGTGAGCCTTCTCCTGTTGAGACGTATAACGATATAGATGGTGAAGTCGTTAATTTCTTCCGGGTTCTTAGGGAAGATCACGAGGCGCTGATTACGGCAATTGGTCTAACCCCATTCTCTCGCGAGGAACTGCGGATTGCCTCTCAGGAACCACTGGACAATCTCTCCGATTTAGAGCGAGCGCGGCGATTCTTTGTAAGAGCACGTCAGGTGCGAACCGGTTTGGCCCAGACGGCCAGCAATGGGCGCTGGGCGCATTGCAAGCTGACCAGCCGCGCCGGAATGGCCGGCGCAGTGTCACGCTGGTTAGGTAGCGTGGAGGGGCTGTCGGAGATCGTCCAGCGGCTTCTTCGGGTGCAGATTGAAAATGCGCCAGCACTTGAAGTCATACACCGATTTGATAGCGAGGAAACGCTGTTCTACTGCGACCCTCCGTATACCCACGACTCCCGAAGCGACGTGAAGGCCTACCGTTACGAGATGAAGAATTATGAGCATCGTAGGCTAGCCGAAGTGCTGCACAGCGTCAAAGGCAAAGTCGCACTTTCAGGCTACCACAGCGCACTCACGGACGAGCTATACGGAGATTGGAACTTCGTCGAATCGGTTCCGCGGAAGGCGCATTCCACAAACACACGGGCAGATACCGTCAAGCAAGACCGGGTCGAAGTTCTATGGGTCAACTACCAAATACCTGAGAAGGACAGCGTCGCATGTGGGAACCAACAGACATCCTTGATACCGCTTTTCGAAGAGCAAACGTAGACCTCAATCGCTCCCTAATAGCCGACCCAGAAATTAGAAACCGTGTCGAATTCGTGGCAGGAAGTGTAGCCAACAAAGCCGGCGTGCGCTTGCTGATGGCCTGTCTATTGGCGAAGCTCCATAAGCCTTCCGTCGATATTAGAAAACCCTACACAAAGATAGGGAGCATCGATTCCTTCTCCGGCCGCAGGTACGACGAGAAATATGTCGCAGAGTTCATCAACACCCATTCCTTGCCGTGTAATTCCACGTCGGCCTTTCTTACACCGGCTTTCCGCAATCGCAACAGGCCACTGGTCGTAGGCATAGAGCTGGAGGGTCGCCCTGCCCAGCTCTATGCCTACGTGCTCGAACTACTGGACGATGTTTATAACCAACGCGTCGAGCCAGACGATCTGCTGGCCGAGACAGTCCGATGGCTCCTCATCAACAGGAATGAACAGCAACAGAGGATAGACTCACTGCTAAGAGCACTAAGAACCACACGCGACGCGATCCCACTATCATCTGAAATGATAGTCAACCTGATCGAAAAGCACATGAGTCTTAAGGGTACCAGCCGCCTTCCTGTTCTTGTCGTGGCAGCTGCCTACCAAGCGGCTGGCCAACGTTTGGGAGAACGCAGTTTATCGCTACAGGCCCACAATGCTGCGGACGTGCAAACTGGAGCGCTTGGCGATGTGGAAATTACGTTGATCGACGATAACCATGTCGTTACCAGCTATGAGATGAAGGATAGGCGTGTTACGAAAGGCGACGTCGATCGAGCGCTACAGAAGCTAGAGGAAATCCGCACGCGAGTTGATAACTACATCTTTATCACAACGGGCGTCATTGATGAGCAAGTGCAGGAGTATGCCCGCTCGATCTACGAACAGACAGACGGGATTGAATTTGTTATCCTGAATTGCGTAGGATTCCTCCGCCACTACCTACACTTCTTCCATAGACACAGAACCGAGTTCCTAGAAGCCTATCAAGCACTCATCCTGGCCGAGCCGTCAAGCTCGATCAGTCAGGCGGTCAAAGAGGCATTTCTTTCAATGCGGCAAGTAGCAGAAGAGGGCTGATTTGTCCAATCGAAGTGTGCCCTACAGAGTTCCCGTCACCGCGAAATACGAACGCCACGGCTGGCCCTCCGTCGACCGGCCCGACCTGAAGCCGCCCGACGGCTGGTCGCTGGAACTGATCAACGCGCTCAACCTCATCCACCACCACGCACTGTCGCCGGACGGGCAGCGCGTGGCCTTCGTCTGGGAGCGCGACGGCCGCAGCGACATCTTCGTCCAGCCGCTGGCCGGCGGCTGGCCGGCGCGCATCACCGCCGCGCGCGCCCGAACGATCTACTGGTGGGACAGCGAGCCGCGCTGGTCACCCGACGGCCGCTGGCTGGCCTTCACCCAGGGCGGCCACGTCCACGTCGCGCCGGCCGGCGGCCGCGGCCAGTCCCGCGCCGTCACCGACTTCACGGCCGGCGCTTCGTCGCCCACCTGGCTGCCCGATAGCAACGGCCTGATCGTCGCCGCTGAGCGGGGCGAGGGCACGCTGCTGCTGCTGACCGATCGCGACGGCCGTTGGCCGCGCCCCCTGGCCGAGGACGCCGGCGACAACCTCGACGCCGCCCCTTCGCCCGACGGCGGCCGGGTCGCCTACATCCATCGCCCCCTTGACGACCTGAACCGCTGGGATTTGCGACTGATTGACATAACGAGCGGCGAGACGCGGACGCTCTTCGGCTGGCCGAAGGAGAAAGCGTGGTCGCCGCGCTGGTCGCCCGACGGGCAGCAGATCGCCTTCCTGTCGCAGCGCAGCGGCTACACCGAGGTCTGGCTCGTCCGGCCCGACGGCGACGGGCCGCGCCAGCTCACCCGCCTGAGCCGCGACGTGACCGAGTTCGCTTTCTCGCCCGACGGCCGGACGCTGGCAGCGACGGTCAGCCGCGAGGGAGCCATTGACCTGCTGCTGGCGGACGCCGGCAGCGGCGAGGCGCGCGCGCTGCGGACCGGCAAGGGCTGCTACGCCGCGCCGCAGTGGTCGCCCGACGGGCGCTTCCTGACCGTCGAGTATGAGGACGCGACGACCCCGGCCGACATCTACCGGCTGGAGGTAGACAGCGGGCGCATGACGCCGCTGACCTTCTCGCTGCCGCCGGCGCTGGCCGCCAACGAACGTATCACTCCGGAGCACGTGCGCTACTACAGCTTCGACGGGCTGGAGATTCCGGCGCTGCTGTGGCGGCCGGCGCGGCCCAACGGCGCAGCCATCGTCCGCCCCCACGGCGGCCCGGCCGACGCCACCCGCTTCCAGTGGGACGCGCTGGCGCAGTATTTCGTGGCCAAGGGCTACACCTACCTGGCCCCCAACTTCCGCGGCAGTGCCGGCTACGGCCGCGCCTTTGAGCACGCCAACTACAACGACTGGGGCGTGGGCGATACCCAGGACGTGCTCCACGGGGCGCGCTTCCTGCACACTCTCGGCGTCGATCGCGAGCGCGTCGGCATCCTCGGCAGCAGCTACGGCGGCTACATGGTCGCCTGCTGCCTGGCCCGCGACCCCGACTATTTGTTCGCCTGTGGCGTCAGCAAGTACGGCGACGCCAACGTCTATAGTTCCTGGGCGCAATGTGAGCGAGGCACGCGCCTGTACACAGAGATGATGCTCGGCCACCCACGCGACAACTGGGCCGTCTACCGCGCCGCCTCGCCCATCCGCGAGATGGCCAACGTCCGCGCGCCCATCCTGCTGCTCCACGGGCTGGAGGATGATGTCGTCCCGCCCCAGGCGTCAGAGGAGTGGGCCGAGGCGCTGCGGCGGCACGACAAGGTCTTCGAGTACGTCACCTACGCCGGCGAGCCGCACGGCTTCCTGCGCCATGAGACGGAAATGGACTGGCAGCGGCGGGCAGAGCGGTTCTTCGACTGGTATCTGCACGCCTAGGGCCACGTCACGTCCGGCCAAATTGGCGGGCCAGTTGCGCGGCGGAGATGTGGATGAGCGTCGGCCGCCCGTGCGGGCAGGTATGGGGTGTTTCGCACGTCTCCAACTGGGCGATGAGCGCCTCCATCTCCTCGCGGCTTAGCGTCTGCCCGGCCTTCACCGCCGCCGATTTGCACACGCGCTTGAGGACCTGCGCCTCTAGTTGCGCCCCCAGCGGCGCGGCTTCGTTCTCCAGATCGCTGACGACGGCCATGAGCGCCGCCGTGGGGTCAGTGCGGCCCAACAGCGCCGGCACGGCCCGCACCTGGAACGCGCCCGGCCCAAACGGCTCGATGTCAAAACCCAGCCCGGTCAGCAGGGCGGCCTGCTCCTCCACCAGGGCGGCCTGCGAAGGCGGCAGGTAAATCGTCGCCGGGGCCACCAGCCCCTGCGAGAGCACATGTCGTTGCCGCCACTGGGCCAATAGCTGCTCGTAGAGGATGCGCTCGTGAGCGGCGTGCTGGTCAATAAGGTATAGTCCATCTGGCCCCTCGGCAATGATGTAGGCTGCGCCAACCTGGCCAATGACGCGCATGATAGGCAGACGCTGCTCCGCGGCAATCAGGGGCGATGGGGGCGCGCCCGGCAGGGTCGTCGCCGTGTCGGGCGCGCCCGACACCATCTCCGGCGCGGGCGGCCGCAGCTGCCAGGGGATGTCAAGTCGGGCCGCGGGCAAGTCGTCATCGTCGCGCGGGGCGAAGGCTGGCCGGCTGCCCCAGCTGTTCCAGCCACCCATCGACTCGCCGGTTGGCCAGCCGCCGGCGGCGCGGCCCGGCGTCGTGCCCAACAGCACCGCGCGCACTTCGCGCTGCACAGCGCCGAACATGACTCCCTCGTCGCGGAAGCGCACCTCGACCTTGGCCGGGTGGACGTTGACATCGACATCCTCCACGGGCACGTCGAGAAACAGCAGGCCCAGCGGGAAGCGGCCGACGGGCAGCAGGGTATGGTACGCTTGGATGACGGCGAAGGTCAGACGACTATCGCGCACGGCTCGGCCGTTGACGAACAACTGGATGTGGTTGCGGTTGGCCCAATTGAGCGCCGGGTCGCTGACGTAGCCTCGAACCTGCACGCGGCGCTCCTCGGCTTCGTCCACCGGGATGGCGATCAGTTGGCGCACTGTCTCCGGCCCATAGACGGCCAGGAGCACATCGGCCGTCTCGCCGCTACCCGTCGTCTGGAAGGTAATGCGGTTGTCGTGACTCAGGCGAAAGCGGATGTTGGGGTAGGCCAGCGCGTAGCGGGTGACGAACTCATCAATGAGCCGCTTCTCGGTGGTGACGCTCTTCAGGAACTTCAGCCGGGCGGGCACATTATAGAACAGGTTTTCCACAGCAATGACCGTGCCGACCGGCGCGCCGATCGTCTCGTGGCCGGTGATGTGGCCGCCATCGAGGACGAGGCGGGTGCCCGCCGTGGCGTCACGGGCGCGGCTGACGACTGTCACCTGGCTGACGGCGGCAATGGCCGCCAGCGCCTCACCACGGAAGCCGAGGGTGCGGATGGCATGCAGGTCGTCGGCCGTGTTCAGCTTCGACGTGGCGTGGCGCAGGAAAGCCGTCTCGATCTCGGCGGCCTCGATGCCGCTGCCATTGTCGGCTACCTGGATAAGCTGCCGGCCGCCGCCGCGAATCTCGATCGTGATGGCCGTCGCCCCAGCGTCGATGCTGTTCTCGACCAGCTCCTTGACGACCGACGACGGCCGCTCGACCACCTCGCCGGCGGCGATCTGGGACGCCAATTGGTCGGGCAAAACGTGGATCATGCCCAGATTTTACCAGATATGGTCGTCAGAACGTAGGTGACGGGACGCACGGCACGCTAGCGCGTGTCGATGCTGACCAGGGCCGTCATGCCCCAGCGCAGTGGCAGGTCGGGGGCATCATCGAGAGCGACGCGGACGCGGTAGGTGACATCGCCAAGGGTAAACTCCGGGACGCGGCCGACATCGACCACCGTGCCACGTAGCGTCTCGCCGGGCAGGGCGTGGAGGGTGACGGTTGCCGGCTGGCCCAGGGCCACGTGGACGACATCCAATTCCACCAGGTCGGTCGTCTCGACGACCCAGCCCGCGCTACCCCACTGGACAACGGGCACGCCAGGCACAACCCACTCGCCTTCCTCGACCAGACGCTCCGCGAGCGTGCCGTCAAAGGGTGCCGTCAGAGTGGCGCGGTCGAGGACGCTGCGGGCTTCGGCAACAGACGCCGTCGCGCCGGCCAAACCCGCCTCGGCCTGGGCCAGGCCCGCGTTGGCCCCTTCGACGGCGTCTTCGGCCGTGGACGCGACCAGGCGGGCCTGCTCAACGCCGATCTCGGCCAGGCGTATCTCCTCCGGGCGCGGCCCGGCGGCCAGCAGGTCGCGCTGCGCCTCGGCCACGGCCCGCTGGGCGGCGGCCACACCCACAGCGGCCTCGGCGGCGCGGCGCTCGGCGTCCGTCGCCCCGGCGCGGGCCTCGTCGAGGGCCAGTTGGGCGGCGCCGGCGGTCGCCTCGGCCGCGGCCATCTGGGCGCGGGCGTTCTCCTCCGGCGCGCCCAGCAACGGGCAGACCTCGGAGCCGTCGGGCAGGGTAACGCAAGTGGTCAGAATGGTATCGTAGGCATCCTGCAAAGCGGTCAGCCGCGCCTGCGCGGCGGCGAGCTGCGCCTCGGCGGCACGCACGGCAGCATCGCTGACAGCGAGGGCGGCATCCCGCTCGGCCGCGGCCTGAGCCACGCTGGCGGCGGCGGCGGCCACGCCACGCTCGGCCGCGGCCAGCTGCTCCGGCCGCGCGCCGGCCCGCGCCAGGGCCAGTTGGGCCTCGGCTACGGTGACACCTGCCTCGGCTGTGCCGCGCTGCGCCTGGGCGATGTTGACTTCAGCGCGGGCCATGTCCAGGGCGGCCTCGGACGAGGCCTGCGCCGCCTCGGCCTGTCCGGCAGCTACAACCAGTGCGGCGGCGTCAAGGAGGACAAGTTCCTGACCCTTGACGACCCTGTCGCCCGCTTGGACACCGGTCAAGATCGCGCGCCCCGGCATCTGGAACGACAGCGCCGCCGATTGCTCCGGCAGCAGTTGCCCCTCGGCGCGGACTGCCCCGCTTTCGCGGGCCACGGCGGACGGCACGGCCGGGGCGGCCTCGTCGAACGAGGCGAAGACGGTCATGCCCCAGCGCAGGGGCGCATCAACGACATCATCGAGGCGAACGGTGACCTTGTAGGTCGTATCGCCGCGCACCTCGCGGGCGATAGGAGCAATGCCGGTCACCACGCCGCTGAGGGCCAAATCAGGCAGGGCGTCGGCGCGCACCTGGGCCGGCGCGCCGGTGGCGATCTCGGCCACATCCAACTCCGTCAGATCGGTTGTCTCTACCAACCAGCTGCTGAAATCGGCCAGGATGGCGGCGGGCACGCCTGCGCCGACGACCTCGCCGGCGGAGAAAGGAAAATCGGCCACTGTCCCGTCGAACGGAGCAGTCAAGGTTCGCTGTTGGAGCGCGACGAGGGCGGCGCCCAGGTCTTCCTGCACCCGTGTCACCTCTGTCGCCACTACCTGAGCGGCCCGGTCGGCGGCCAGGTAGCGCGCCTGAGCTTCGGCTTCGGCCGCCCGCGCCGCAGTCAGCCGGGCTTCGGCGATGGTGACCTCTTCCGGCCGCTGGCCGGCGCGCAATGCCGCCAGCTCGGTCGCGGCGGCGTCGCGCTGGGCCGCGGCGGCGCTGACGCCACTGGCGGCGGCGCTCTGCTGGGCGGCCGTTGCCCCGCCGGCCAGCTCGTCCAACGCCTGCTGGGCCGCGGCGACGGCGGCCAGGGCGGCGTTGTAGTCGCGCTCGGCCTGGGCCAGGGCGTCGGCGTCGGGCTCGTCGCGCAGCCGCTCCTGCTCCAGGCGCAGGCGCGGCGGGATGGCCCGCGCCTCGGCGGCGCGCAGCTCGGCCTCGGCGGCGCGGACGCGCGAGGCGGGCGCGCCCTCGCGCACCAGCGCCTGAGCAGCCGTGGCCTGGGCCAGCCGCGCCTCGGCCAACGCCACCGCGGCCTCGCTCAGGGCGATCTCCTCCGGGCGTGGTTCGGCGCGGGCCAGGGCCAACTGCACCTCGGCCGCGGCCACGTCCAGCGCGACGGCCTCCAGATTCGTCCGGGCGGCCTCCAGACTGCTGTAGGCCGCCGTCCGGTTGGCGATGGCCTGGGTCTGCGCCGCCTGGGCGCGCTCCACGGCCAACTGCTGCTCCGTGTCATCAAGACGCAGGAGGCGATCGCCCGCGGCGACGCTTTCGCCCTCGGCAACAAAGTACTCGGCCACAACACCGGACACGCTAAAGACCAGATCGGCCTGCCGCACGGGCACGATCTGCCCTTCGGCCGACACCGCGCCGTCGTCGGGCAAGGCGATGGCCTCCGACGGCACAGGCGTGGCCGCGGCCGCCGGGGCTGCGGCCGGGCCAAAGAACTGCCGGTAGACCAGCACGCCGCCGGCCAGCAGGACGACAATCACCAAAGCGCCAATAAGGCCACGTTTCCAGGTCATCTGACGGCTCCAACAGTTGCCCGCCTGTCCAGGGTGGTGGCCGGCGGCGAGAGCGATTTACACAGGCCGGTTGTAGACCGCCGGCGACAGAGATTGTAATACCAGCCGCCGGGCATGGGGATAGCACAGAACTCGTAAAGCTCCTCGAACGCCGGAGAGGCCAGGATTTCGACAATGGACTTATAACGCAACGATAGGGTGTCGGGGCCTGGGTGGGGCTGGGAGGTCAGGCGATCGAGCAACTGGATGAAGTCGGGTTCGAGGCTTAGAATGTATTGGCCATCGCCCTTGTCGTGTCCGGGGCGCCATGAGGCGGTGTAGGCTGGGTCCATTGGCTCGTGGGCGATGACCGGATCGACGACACCAACCATGTCGAGCACGCGCATGTTAGAGAAGTAGCCGATCGAACCGATGGGCACGACAGCGATCGACTGGTCAGGCGTGGCGATCTCGGCCAGCTTCTGGCCCATTAGGATAAAGCCGACGCCCCACAGGTCGAGCGTAGCCAGCACGTCCCCACTGGCCGTAGGTACAATCTGGTCGGCCGGCAACCGGAAGTCGTCCCAATCGCTCGCCACTTTCCGAGCCGTTTCATGCCCCCAACCGAGGACCAACGGGACCAGAGCCATACCGGACAGCAGCCTGAACAGTCGTGCGGCGCGATGCTCCAAAGACCCGGCCGCCGCGACCACCAGCAAGATAGCGACAAACGGCAGTATAGGCACAAGGAAACGCGCGCGCATAAAGTGGTCACCGCCGTTATAGACGACGACGAGCAACGAGCCAAGCGCCAGTACGCCGAGATAGGTCACCGCCACGCGGTCGCGCGGCCGGACAAGGATGCCGAGGAAGATGACGAGGATGACGACCAGGGGCAAGGCCACAGTCAGCGCTGGCCAGCGGCCGCTCAGCCAGCCCACTTCGAATAGACCCGGCGCAGAAGTGGCGACGTAGTGGAACCCGCCGCTGATTTGGGCCGCCCCGCCACCTGTCTTAGCGTAATAGGTATTGGGGAAAGGGTAGCCGAAAACGAGCCAACGCCCGATTTGGTAGGGCAACTGGACAGCCAAGAAGAAGACGACGACGGCCGCAAACTCAGCCAATCGCTCCTGTCGCCCCAGAAGACGGCCAACGAGCGCGAACAACACCGTCAGCCCAAAGAGAAGGAGGGCCTCCGGACGAGCCAGTGCGGCCAGCGCCCACAGCAGGCCGACAGCCCAGGCCGGGCCACGTCGCTGGAGCCAATTGACGGTGATTAGCGTCGCGGCAACCAGCAACAGGATGTAGAGCGGCGTCTCCATGCCCGCGGTCGTCCAGTACTGGAAGTCCTTGGAGAGCGACAGCAACAGGGGCGCCAACAGGTTCAGCAATGGCCGCTGCGGGTTGAGGCGATTGGCCAGTTGCCAGGTCAACGCCAGAGTCAGTAAGCTCAGGCCAATGCCGATCCAGCCGGAGCGCGCGATGGAGTCCCAGCCCATGACTTCGGTGGCGACCAGGACACCCTGATACAAGACCGAGGTATACCCCTCGACGGGTGCATCGCCCGGGTTCCAAACTGGCCCGAGACCCGCCGCCAGGTTACGCGAGTAGCGCAGGTAGATGTAGGTATCGTCTTCATAGGGTAGATAAGCACCCTGTAGACTGAGCGCGCTCACCGCCAGGAAAAGGCCCAATAGGATAAGTAAAGCAGCCTGGCTGAAACGAAGGCAGGCAGTGGACTTCGCGATCATAGGTTGAGAGCCTCGATATCAGGGACAAGCCGCGCATTGGCCGACGCTTCGCCCGTCAGCCAGGGCAATGACGCGCATGACGCCGCTGGCGTCATGCGCAGCCATGAAAACGTCCCTTGCCTCGATACGCCTAGTGCCCACCTTTCTCCGGCGCGAAGACGTTGTTGGCGATGCCGAAGATATTGGCCGGGTCGACGCCGGTCTTGACCTCGCGCAGCAGCTCCACGCTGGCCGGCGTCAGCGTCTGCGGCAGAAAGTCGCGGCGCAGCTTGCCGACGCCGTGGTGATGGCTGATGGAGCCGCCGTGGGCCATGATCGTCTCGCGCATGGCGTGCTCGATGGTGGCGAAGACACGGTCGGGGGCCTCAGCACCCTTGGCCGAAAAGCCGTGGGTGAAGTAGATGCAGACGCCAGTGTGATAGAGCTGGGTGATGCGCGGCGACACATAGGCCTTGCCCGGCAGCCCGAATTCGCGGTGCATGGCCGCGGCTCGCTCGGCGACGGCGTCGCACACTTCCTGGATGCGGCTCCAGGGCACGGTCGTCTCGTAGGTCTCGCCAATGATGTGGTAGTCGGTCAGGAAGTCGCGGATGTAGGCGATGGCATAGGTCAACATGTAACCGCGCTGGCCGTTGTGCGCGCCGCCGGAGACGCCGCCGTGCCGCGCGGCAACGCGCTTGACTGTGGCGGCCTGGTACTCGACTTCCTCGGCCGTGCCCTCCATGACGATGGTCGCGGCGACGATCGCGTGTGGGTCGAAGCCCTTGATGGAGAAGAGGAACGTCTTCTGCGCGGCGCTCATTAGCTTGTCGCTACTGGTCGGCCGCCCCTTCAGCGCCTGCCCGAAGCGGAACTGGACATTGTCCACCAGCCGGATGCTGGCCGGCAACACGCCCGCCTGGGTCAGATCGTAGAGGAAGGCCGTGCCGGTATGGAAGTCGGGGAAAACGTAGGAGCTGTAGCGCGTCACCTGCGGCAGCTTGTGGATTCTGATGACCGCGCGCGTGATAATGCCCAAATTGCCTTCACTGCCAAAGGCGAGGTGTTGCGGCTCGATGCCCATAGACACGCGGGGCATGGGCATGAGCTGCTCGATGACGCCGCGCGGCGTGACCAGGGTGACGCTCTCGACGATGTCCTCGATGTTGCCGTAGCGGTTCTTCTTCATGCCGCTGGCGTTGGTGGCGATCCAGCCGCCCAGGGTCGATAGCTCGACGCTGTCCGGTTCATGGCCACAGGTGAAGCCCTCGGCCGCCAGCTGCTCCTCCAGGTGACCGCCGGTGATGCCCGCCTGGACGCAGGCGCGGAAGTTCTCGCGGTCGATCCACTCGATGGCGTCCATATGGCGCATGTCAACGGAGACGATGGCGCGTGCCTCGCCCGCGGGCAGTTTCAGAGCGCAGCTGACGCTGGTGCCGCCGCCATAGGGCACCAGGCAAACATCGTGCGCCGCGGCCAGGGCGATCAGCGCCTCCACCTGCGCCTGCGTTTCAGGGTAGACGACCATATCGACCACGCGGTCGAGATGCGTGTAGAGCACCTGGTACACTTCGTCGGCCGTCGTCTGGCCGTGGCTGTGGACAAGGCGCTCGCGGGGGTCGTTGCGAATCTGCGCCGGCGCGAAGACGGCCGCCAGCGCGTCGCCGAAGGCAGCGTTGAGAGCCGGCGCGGGCACGGGCTTGTCCATGCGCTCCGGCTTGACGTCGTCCAGATCGATGGTGACGCCGAGCATTTCCTCGATGAAAGGCAGAAAGCCGGGCATGTCGTAGCCGGAGACGGCATAGCGGCTGCCGGTAACCTTGACGCTGCGATCGGGGTTGACGACAAAGCGGGTGTCGGCGTAGCCCCAGCGGTGGCCCCACGTGGTCTCGTCAAGGCTTGCGGCCGCCTTATTCAGTGATTTGTCAGCCATGAGTTCACTCCAATGATTTGATGATTGGCCATTATGCGGCAATCCCCGCCACTGGGCAAAGTTCCTTTTTGCGCCCCGGCCGCTTTGCGCTACGCTACGGCCAATCCGTCCCACGAGGCTCATCATGACCGACCACATGACCCCCGACGACTTCCGCCAGCACGGCAAGGCGCTGATCGACTGGATCGCCGACTACTACGAGCAGATCGAGACTTACCCCGTCCTCTCACAGGCCGCACCGGGCAGCGTCCGGGCGGCGCTGCCGGACGCGCCGCCACAGGCGGGCGAACCGTTCGCGGCCATGCTGGCCGACGTCGAACGGGCCATCCTGCCGGGCATTACCCACTGGCAGTCGCCCAACTTCTTCGCCTACTTCCCGGCCAACGCCTCCTTTCCGGCCATCCTGGGCGAGTTGCTCTCGGCCGGGCTGGGCGTGCAGGGGATGATCTGGCAGACCAGCCCGGCCTGCACCGAACTGGAGACGCTTGTCCTCGACTGGCTGGTGGACATGCTCGCCCTGCCCGAAGCGTTCCTGTCCACCGGCATGGGCGGCGGCGTCATCCAGGACACGGCCAGCAGCGCCGTCCTGGCGGCCATGATCGCCGCGCGTGACCGGGCGACTGGTTCGGCCGCTGCCGCGTCGGAGGTGGGCAACGACCCACGCCTGCGAGCCTACTGCTCCACACAGACGCACTCATCGGTCAGCAAGGCCGCCGGGGTGATGGGCCTGGGCCGGGCCAACCTGCGGGCCGTGACCGTGGACGAGAGCTACGCCATGCGCCCCGACGCCCTGCGCGCGGCCATCGAAGCCGACCTGGCCGCGGGGCTGCGGCCCTTCTTCGTCTGCGCCACCGTGGGCACAACCTCCTCGACGGCCATCGACCCCGTCCGCGCCATCGGCGCGATCGCCCGCGCGTTCGGCCTGTGGCTCCACGTCGACGCGGCCATGGCCGGCACGGCGGCGCTCTGCCCGGAGTTCCGCGGGCTGCAAGACGGTCTGGAACTGGCCGACAGCTACGCCTTCAACCCACACAAATGGATGTTGACCAACTTCGACTGCGACTGCTTCTGGGTAGCCGACCGATCAGCGCTCATCCGGGCGCTGACCATCCTACCCGACTATCTGAAGAACGCGGCCACGGCGTCGGGGGCGGTCATCGACTACCGCGACTGGCACGTGCAGCTCGGCCGCCGCTTCCGGGCGCTGAAGCTGTGGTTTGTCATCCGTCACTACGGCGTGGCCGGGCTACAGGCGCTGGTGCGCGAGCACGTCCGGTTGGCGTGGGCCTTTGCCGCCTGGGTGGCGGCCGACCCGCGCTTCGAGCTGGCCGCGCCCGTGCCGCTCAATCTGGTCTGCTTCCGCCTGCGCGAAGGGGGCGACGACGCCAACCGCGCCCTGCTGGAGCGGCTCAACGCCTCCGGCAAGCTCTACCTGACCCACACGGTGTTAGACGGCCAGTATACGCTGCGGCTGTGCGTAGGGGGGACGTTGACAGAGGAACGGCATGTGACGGCGGCATGGGGGTTGATCCGGGAGGCTGAAAAAGGCATACTATATGGCAGTGGATGATCCCTGTACGGTCGGCCGGCCTCGATTAGGTCGAGCCGAGCGCCGCCTGACAGGCGTGACGCAACCATTGAACAAGTAGGAGAAGCACAATGCCTAAGAGTGGTGACAAGAAAAAGGGAACCGACAAGAACAAGCCGTCGCGGACCATAAAGGAGAAGCAGCAGGCGAAGAAGGAAAAGAAGAAGAAGAAGGAAATCGGCCAATAACGGCCGCGCGACGCATGGCATGGGTGGCGGGCGTGTGGATGGCTCCACACGCGCTGTGCAGTAATCGACCAGCATCGAGTGAATCAGGCAGCAGAGCCTTATATCAAGAAAGGACGCCAGGCAGAGAGCCGCTTCTCCGCCTGGCGTTCTTTACATCTTGTATGAGCAACTCTGCTTTGCGCCCCCTCTCCCAAAGGGCGAAGGGCCTTCCCCTCTCCCCAACCATTTCCCAGGGGACAAGAGGGGCTACCGATTCCGCCCATACTTCTCGTGGCTGCTCACCCAGTCCGACGACGAGATGGCCGCGGCCAGGGAGATTTCGCCGGCCAGCACCACCCCGGCGATGATCTCAGCCAGTTTGTTGACTTTGCCCTTGCCCACGCAGCCGAGAGTGCTCAGACACTCGCGCTGTGTGGCCAGGCCGGTGCCGCCGCCGTAGGTAGCCACAATGAGCGACGGGATGGTGATCGACAGGTAGAGGTCCTTCTCCGGCGTTAACTCAGTGTAGAGGATGCCGGCCGACGACTCGGACACGTTGGCCACATCTTGCCCCGTGGCGATGAACATGGCCGTGATGCCGTTGGCCGAGTGCAGGCCGTTGTTGTTGGCCCCACTGAGGATCGCGCCGACGTTGGCGATGCCGGCGTGATAGTAGAGGTTCTCCGGGTCCACGCGCATGTGCTGCAAGAGCACGTCGCGCTTGATCGTCGCCTCGGCCACAACCCGCTTGCCGCGCGTGTGCATGATGTTGACCTGCGACGCCTTCTTGTCCGTGGCCAGGTTCGATTCCAGATAGAAGTGCTGGACGCCGTCGTAGTGGTCGAGAATCCAGCTGCACGCGGCGAAGGTGGCCCGGCCGACCATGTTCTGCCCCGCGGCGTCGCCCGTACTGAAGTTGAAGCGCAGATAGGCCAGCTTGGCCGCCAGGTAGTAGTCGATGTACTGCAACTTGGCCACGCTGGAGGTCGCCTCGGCCTGGTCGCGCACTTCGCCGATGTTGGCCTCGACCCAGGAGACGAAGTGGCGCGCCTCGCGGGCCGTCTTGAAGACGAACACCGGCGCGCGCTGCATGGCGTCGCCAATGACGGTGCACGTCACCCCGCCCGACAGGTTGAGGATTTTCATACCCCGGTTGTAGCTGGCGATGAGCGTGCCCTCCGTCGTCGCCAGGGGGACGAAGAAGTCGCCTTTGGCGTGCTCGCCCTTGATGGTGATCGGCCCGGCAAAGCCCAGTGGAATCTGAACCACCCCGGTGAAGTGCTCGGCATTGCCGGCGACCATGTGGGGGTCGAAGGAGTAGTGCGCCGTGTGCTCCAGCTTTGTCCCGGTGACATCCTCAATGAACTGCTGCCGGGTTTTGATGGCCTCGTCGCTATAGTCATCCTCGGTGTTGCGCGGGATGTGGATCGTCTTCGGCCGATCGGCGGTAATGGCATCGTCCACCTTCAGTTCCAGCCGGCCGAACGGCTGCGCCTCGAAGTGCACTTCGATCTCGTGCTTGCCGATGGGCAGCGGGTCGATGGCGGCGACAATGTCGAGCACCCGGCGCAGGGGAAAGTCCAGCGGCACGGCGGCCAGCTGCGTCGGGGTCAACATCGTGCCATCCTCCTGCCGGATGGTGATCGCGTCGAGCGGCACTTCGTTGCCGTCGAATTTCAGGGCGGTCAGGCCGGTCAGCGTTGTGTCGCTGAGCCGGTTCTTGACCGAGAATTCGACGCCGTCGGCGGTGTTCTTCAGGCTGCCGGAGGTATGCAACTGTTTCAACAACAAGCTGGGGATCGCCAATGCCATGGGTGGTCTCCTTGAGTGATGATGTCTGCGCTGGCGGGAATTATACCCACATGGACAGGGGACGAAAGGGAATACAGACGCGCCCGTCACGGGAACTGCGTCGTCACAATCGCGCCCTCGCCTGTGTCCGACGCCGACGCCACACCCATCCACGCCGGCCGCGGGTTGATCGTCAGGCCCGCCTGCGCGGCAATAGCCATCACGTCGTTCGTCAGCCGGTCGAGGACTTCGATGGTCATGTCCCCCTCGTCCGGCCCGCCCAGCGCCAGCGTCACCGTGTCGGCGCGGCCGAGCACGAGGATGGTGTACTCCGTCGGCTGCGTGCCAGCCAGGTCGAGCGGCTGGCCGTCCAGCGTCACGGCGGTGATGGGCACGGTCGCCCGCACAACCAGTCGCGTCAGCATCGCCTGCGGCGGCCGGCTGAGCGTCAGCTGGGCCTCGCCGCCGGCGTAGACAGCGGTGATGGTTGTGTTTGGCAGGGCCACGAGCGGCGCGACTGCGCGCAGCGCCGGATAGGGCGCATCGCTGCGCGTCACCAGCCAGGGGTCGAATGTCGTCTCCTCGACCCCGCCGGCAAAGAACTGGCGCGTCCAGGCGTCGAGCTGCTGCCGCGTGCCTCGCCCGGCGCGAGAGTCGTTGAAAGTCACCCAGTGCGCCGTGCCCTGGCCGGCGTCGAGCGTGTAGACGACCGTGTTGACCCACGGCCGCGCCGGCGTCGGCCGCCGCAGCGCCGGGATGGCAAAGAGCGCCACCGCCAGCACCAGCAAGGCGAGCCACGACCGGCGCGGAACCAGCAGCGAAGTGCCCTGTGGGGCGGCCGGTGCGGTGGTCGCCGGCAGCGCGTCGGCGGCCGCCACTGCCAGCAGTAGCGCCGGCAGGACAAACAGCACCGGCAAGGCCGCGAAGGGGATGCCCATCTGTCCCTCAGCCCGGCCGACGTAGATCCATAGCCAGTAGGCCACTGGCGCGGCCAGCACCAGGGCCACGAACGCCCCGGCAACCACCGGTAGCGCCGACCACTGCCCGCCCGGCCGCACGGTCAACACGACCCAGCCCAACGCCACAACCAGCAACGGCCAGACGAACAGATAGCTGATGCCGGGCAGGATCAGAGACATCACGAAGGCCAGGAAGGCGAACCACAGCAGGCCGCCAGCCAACAGGTCGGCCGCCTGGAAGCGCAGCATCCCGCGCCAGGCCAGGGCCACGGCCAGCGCCAGGACCAGCGACGCGGCCAGGTAGAAACCGTTGCCCCACCAGCCGCCGACGGTGAAAGTGTGCAGCCCCGGCGTCAGCAGGCGCACCAGCCACCAGACGCCGGTGACGGCCAGCACGGCCGTCAGCATCAGCGGCACGCCCAGGGCAAAGGCGGCCAGCAGCCCCCTGCCTGTCAGCCGGCCGCGCCGCAGCCCCAACGCCAGCGCGGCCGCCAGCAACACCGCCGCGACGACCGCCAGCGGCACGGCCAGGCGGCTCGAATAGTCAACCACCACCCCCGGCGCTAACGGGAATATCACCCGGTCGGGCGCGCCAGCCAGGTCATCCAGCGGCCTGTCGCCGAAGGCGCGCGTCAGCGCCAGAGCGAGGTCGCCCATCCCTTGCAAACTGCGTGGGTCCAGCGCGGCGAGGTTGTCGGCCTGGTTATGGTAGCTGGCCACCGTCTCCAGTGGCAGGTAGATGAAGCCGAAGCCGGGCGCGCCCTCGGCGAAGGCGTCCAGGTCAGAGCCAGTATTGCCGGCGACGTTCCACATGAAGTCGTGGAGGAAGGAACTGGCCAGCGGATAGCGCGTGCTTTCGCGCAGCACGTCGAGCGCCGCGGCCGTCGCCTCGCCGGAGCCGCGGCTGCTGACGTAGAGCAGCGGCGCGCCGCCGCTGCCCAGGGCCTCGAAAACGATGGCCAGGCCAACATCATCGGCCCAGGGGTGGTCACGCATGAAGCCAGTGGCCCCGACGACGCCGTTTTCCTCCGCGTCGGTGAAGAGGAAAATGACGTCGTTGCGCAAGGGGCGGCCGGCGTCGGCCGTGGCGACAACGGCCCGCAGCGTCTCCAGCGTCGTCGCCGAGCACGTGCCGCAGTCGCTCGCGCCGGACGAGGTGGCCACTGAGTCATAGTGGCCGGAGACCAGCAGCGCTTGGCCGCCCGGCTCCGACCCTGGCACGCGCACCAGCACGTTCTCGACGGCCACAATATGAGCCTCCGGAAAGCCCGGCTCGGTGCGTAGCACATGGGTCGCCTGCACCTCCGGCTGCAAGCCCAGGGCGGCAATTTGGGCCATGAGGTAATCGCGCGTCGCGGCGTTGGCGGCCGAGCCGATGGGGCGCGGCGTGGCGGCGATGATGTTCAGGTGAGCCATGGCTCGCTCGGCCGAGAAGAGCGTTGGATCGGCCGAGGCGGGCACGACGTCGGGCACCGCCGACAGCGGCGACAGCCCCAGCCAGACGGCCAGGGCGAACAGGATCAGCAAAGAGACGAGAGTAGCCCAGCCTCGGCCGGGCAGACGTACGGTTAAGGGGGTGGGGGACATCGTTTACCTTCAATGGCCGGCGGCGGCCGTATGAATCGAGCGAGAGAGGGCAGACACGCAGGTCTGCCCCTACGGTGGCCAGGTAGGGACGCACCTGTGTGTGCGCCCAGTTCACTCCATCGTTTGGTCACCATGATTGCCAATAGTTCATAGCACGCTCTAGCAGATGCCGGGCCGTGACGCGCCGGTGCTGAACTGCTGCGTCACGATGCTAAAAGCGCTTGCAAATAGCCCTGGTGCTCGTCGAAGTGTTCAAAGGAGTCGCTGATGATCCAGCCGACGATAGGCTGGCCGGCCCATTGCGTCTCCGCCGGGTCGAAGTCGGTGTAGGGGCGCTGCAAGTCGGCGTCGTCCAGGGGGGCCAGGGCGTCGAGCATCTCGGCGTGGGCCTCGCGGAAGGCGGTCAGCGCCTCGGCCGCCGTGCGCTCGCGGTTGCGCTGGTAGAGCAGGTCATTGACCTGATCCATGTCCAGGCTGTGCCACTCCTCTCGCGTAACGTCCATGGCTTCGTAGCGGGAACGGCCGCTGAGCAACCAGGCGACGCCCCGCTCCCAAGTCGCCAGGTGGAAGAGGTGATCCTTAATGGCCCAGCCAGTCGCCGGGCCGGGCCGGCTTAGCCGCGCCTCGTCCAGCGGGGCCAGCAGGCGCTGCAGAGCCTCCCAGCTTTCACCGATGCGCTCCATCAATGCAGCCTTCGTCATCTCGTCGGTCATGTTGCCTCCACAGAAATACCAACAGCTATTTGCTCGCCGGCGGCCACGTTAGCGCCGCAGCCGGGCGATCAGCACGGGCGGGAACTCAGTGTAGTTGCCGCTCCATGACGTGGTTTGGCCCGGCTCGTGGTTTGGCGGAAAGGCCGCCTCCTCCAGGGCGTCGAGAGCCAGGCCCGCGCCTAGAAACGGGGCCAGCAGAACGCTCAGCGGACGGTGGAAGTAGGGCTGCGGCTCCGGCTGGCCGCGCAGAGCGATGCCCTCGGCGGTGAACGGCGTCAGGTAGCGAGTCAGCTTCAGGGCATAGCGGGTCGTCCACTGCCGGCCGTCGTCGGCGCTCTCGGTCAGGTGGGTCACGTGCAGCCCGTTGAAACACGGGTGCATGACCGAGAAGACCAACCGGCCGCCCGGCCGCAGCAGCCGCGCCACGGCCGCGGCCAGAGGCCCAATATCGGCCATATCGAACAGGGCCATGTTGCACATCGCCGCGTCGTACTGCCCCTCGCCCAAAGAGAGAAGGGCGTCGCCGTCGGTGGCGTCGAGGACGTGCAGGGCGATGCGGTCGCCGTAGTCCGCGGCGCGCTGGCGGGCGCGGGCGATGAGCGGCGCGGAGAAGTCGAAACCGGTCACGCGCGCGCCCAGGCCGGCCAGCCGTAGCGCGTAGAGGCCGTTGCCGCAGGCAATATCGAGGACATGCTCGTCCGGCCACACGTCCAGTAGACGCTGCGTCCGCGGCCAGATGAGCACGTTGACGAAATCGTTGCCCGCCACACCCATGTAGTCGTCCCAATGGCCGGCATTGGCCTCCCAGGCGCGGCGAACGGCGTCGTTGTCATGGCTCATGGTAACCAGGCCGCCAGCCCGTTCATCTACTTGTCCCGCGCATCCCACAGCTGCCGCGTCATCTGGATGTGGCCGGTGTGGAGGGCGGTGTGTTCCAGCGCATGGAGGAGCGCCCAGCCAACAGTGCGGGGCGTGTTGTCCATGCCCCCCGTGCGCGTCTCGCCCAACTGGGCGACGCTGAGACCGGCCAGCACGCGGTTGCTATGCTCCACAGCCTCGCGCAACCGCCCCAGCAAGGCGGCCGCGTCCAGGCCGCGCGTCTCAAACTCCTGGGCCCGCACACGCGCCGACGGCTGCCCACCGGCCACGTCACCGACCCAGTAGCGCAGCGCCCCGGCCGTGTGGGTCAGCAGCACGGCCAGCGAATTCATCTCCGCCGCCGGCTTCCAATCCAGGTCCTCGGCCGGCACGCCATTAACGGCCTCCTCAATGGCCTCCACCAGCGTCCCCAACCGTTCGCTCATGTCCGCGAATAGCTGTTCCATTCATTCACTCCTTGCTGACGAATGTTCTTCACCGCTCTCTCGCCACCGCTGCCCGCCATCGCCTAAAGCGGCTCCGACATCGGCCGCATGCCAATCAGGAACACACGCGCCTTGGCCGGCTGCGTGACGGCGAAGAGCACGGCCTCGGCCACGTCTTGCGCGTCGAGCATGGCGTCGAGCGCGGGGTCGCCGGGCGTGCGGCCGGTGCCCAGGGCGAAGTCCGTGCCCACGCCGCCGGGGGCGATGACGCTGACCTTGACCCCCTGCTCCCGCGTCTCATAGTCCAGCGCCTGGGCAAAGCCTATCTGGGCGAACTTCGTGGCGCAGTAGACGCTCTCGTTGGGCAGCCCCTTCAGCCCGGCGACCGAGGCGACAAAAACGACCCAGCCCTGTTGCCGCGCCAGCATATTGGGCAGGAAGGCGGCCGTGCACAGGAAGCTGCTGCGCATGTTGGTGTTCATCATCCAGTCGTAGTCGGCCGCCGTGAGGCTGCTGAGCGGGCCATACTTGCCGACGCCGGCATTGTTGACTAGGATGTCCACCGCGCCGAAACGCTCCAGCGCCGCCTGGCGCAAGCGCGCCACGTCGGTCTCCTGAGTCACATCGGCGGCCACGGCCAGCGCCGCGACGCCCATCCGCTCCAGCCGTTCGGCCAGGGCGCTCAACTCCTCGACCGAGCGCGCCGCGACGACGACGTTGGCTCCGGCCTGGGCCAGTGTCAGGGCTGTGGCCTCGCCAATGCCCCGGCTGGCCCCGGTCACCACCGCCACCTTGTCCCGCAATAGCTCCGTCATAGCTACATCTCCTTCGTTCGCCGTCCATTATAGCAGATGGCACGACCCACACGCGCATGGCCGCGACGACAATTGCCCAATGCCCGCGCCGTCGTTGCCGTTTGGCCGCGCCTGCGGTATAAGTGCCACGCGCCCGCCAGCGCCCCAACCGGCCGACAGGTTACGCCATGCCACACTTACCCGCCCAACACACCCGCGCCTACCTCGTTCTCGCCCTGGGCCTGATCGGGATGGCCTTCTCCGGCATCTTCGTCAAACTGGCCGGCGCGCCGGGCGCGGTGTCGGCGTTCTACCGGGTGCTCGTGGCTGTGGCGGTGTTGGCTCTGCCCTTCGGCCGCGGCATCGCCCGCAACGGCCGTCCCTTGCGCCGCGAAGTGCTCATCGCCATCCTCGCCGGGCTGTTCTTCGCCGGCGACCTCTTCTTCTGGAACACGGGCATCCTCATCAGCGGCGCAACCAACCCGACGCTGATGGGCAACACCGCGCCCATCTGGGTCGGCCTGGGGGCGATGCTCTTCTTCGGCGAACGGCCGGGTCGATTGTTCTGGGCTGGACTGGCTGTGGCTATCGGCGGCGCGGCGGTCATCCTGGGCGTGGACGCGCTCAACGATGTCGGCCTGGGCACGTTCTTCGGCGTCCTGTCGGGCATGTTCTACGGCGGCTACTTCCTCGTCGTCCAGCGCAGCCGGCAGAAGCTGAACACGCTGACCTCCTTCTGGCTGTCGGCCGTCGGCTCGACGCTGGCTCTGGCGCTCATCGCCCGCATCCTTGGCCAGCCATTGACCGGCTACAGCACCCGCGCCTACCTCTACATGCTGGCCCTGGGCCTGTTTGTACAAGTGGGCGGGCAGATGGCCGTATCCTACGCCCTGGGCTATCTGCCCGCGTCCATCGTCTCGCCCACCCTGCTCTTGCAGCCGGTGCTGACCGGTCTGCTGGCTGTGCCCATTCTGGGCGAGACGATCGCGCCGGTGCAGATGCTCGGCGGTGTGGCCGTGCTGGCGGGCATCTACATCGTCCACCGCAGCCGCGCCGCTCTCGTTGCGCCGTCAGCCGAAGTCGGGGAAGAGACGCTCGGCCAACTCGTCGATACTGCCCAGGTTGCGCCGCTCCTCGCGGCCGAGGATATCGTCGATGATGCTCATGCCGAAGCGGTGGAGTAGCGTGTAGGCCAGCAGTTGGTGGCGCGCCGGCGGCGGCGCGGCCGGGTCATAACCGGCCAGAAAGGCACGGAGGAGGCCGGCATCCCGACCACAAAAGCCGAAATAGAGCGCCACCCACTCATACAGTGGGTCGCCCACCTCGGCGTCGGCCCAGTCGAGCAGCCCCGACAGCCGCCAACAGCCACCCCGCTGCGCCAGTAGAACGTGATCCTCCGTTAGATCGGCGTGGAGCAGGCACGGCCGCCCGGCGAACCAGTCTGTCTGGCGCAACAGCGCCCCGGCCGCCGCGGCGACCGCCACCGGCAGAGACGCCCGCAGCGCCACCGGGGCCGCGGCTAAACGGGCCTCGATGAAGCGCGGCCAGGCGCCGGCCGGCGGCCACGCTCCGCCCGGCGCGACGGTCGTCCGGTGGACGCGGCCGATGCGCTCCCCTAGCGTCCGGGCGATGGCCAGCCGCTCAACCGGGAGCATGTCCGCCCGCGCCTCGCGCCAGGGCTGGCCGGGGCAAAACGACGTGACCAGATAGGGCCAGGCGATGCGGTCGCGCAGGACGCCGCCGGCCAGCAAACGCGGCATCTCCGGTACGCGCCCGGCCAGCAGGCGGTAGACCTCTCGCTCGCGGATAAAATCCCCCGCCACCATTGGCGGGAAGAACTTGATGACGGCCGCCTCGTCGAGGATGAAGACCGCGCACGTGCCGGGGAAGCCGGCCGTCACGCGGCCTACCCTGGCCAGGCCGGTGCGCGCGGCCAGCGACGTCTCCGTCGCCCACAGCCGGACGATAGCCGGCCGCCACAGCGCGGCATCGGTGAAGAGCGCGCCCCATTCGGCCCAATCGCGGACGGGGGGTAAAAGGTAGTCGTTCATCGGCCGTTCGCGCCCGCACCTTTGGCAGGCACGCGATGACTTCCTATAATTGCCGGAAACGCCGGCACGGGCAAGGGTCCCATTGCCGAACGCCTCGAGGTGAAACTATGAATCGCGCCCAAGCCCTGCTAGAGCGACTGAACATCCGCGCCGTCAACCCCGGCGCGTGCGCCGGCCCCGACGCCTGGATCGACAGCGGCGCGCCGCCGCTCGTGTCCTACAATCCAACGACGGCCGAGCCGCTGGCCGAAATCATCCCGGCCACGCCGGAGGTGGTGGAGCAAGTCATCGCCGCCGCGCAGGACGGCTTCCGTGCCTGGCGCGAGCTGCCCGCGCCACGGCGCGGCCTGGTCGTGCGCGACCTGGGCGCGGCCGTGCGCGAGGCCGTCGAGCCGTTGGGCGAGCTGATCACGCTGGAGATGGGCAAAATCCGCGCTGAGGGTATCGGCGAGGTGCAGGAGATGATCGACATCTGCGACTTCGCTGTCGGCCTGTCGCGCCAGCTCTACGGCCTGACCATGCCCTCCGAGCGGCCGGGCCACCGCATGGCTGAGCAGTGGCACCCCCTCGGCCCCATCGGCGTCATCACCGCCTTCAACTTCCCCATTGCCGTCTGGTCATGGAATGCCGCCATCGCCGCCGTCTGTGGCGACACGATCGTTTGGAAGCCATCGGAGCTAACGCCGCTGACGGCTGTGGCCATGCAGCACATCGCCAACGGCGTCATGGCCGATCATGGACTGAGCGGCATCTTCACGCTGGCCACCGGCGGGCCGGCCGTGGGCCGGCAACTGGTGGCCGACAGCCGCCTGCCGCTCATCTCCTTCACCGGCTCGACGGCGTCCGGCCGCGCCGTGGCCCAGGCGGTGGCGGCGCGGCTGGGGCGGGCGATCCTGGAGTTGGGCGGCAACAACGCCATCATCGTCGCCGCCGACGCCGATCTCGACCTGGCCACGCGGGCTATTGTCTTCGGCGCGGTGGGCACGGCCGGCCAGCGCTGCACCTCCACCCGCCGCGTCATCGTCCAGCGCCCCGCCGCCAGCGCGCTGCTCGACCGCCTGACGCGGGCCTACGCGCAAATCCGGCCGGGCGACCCGCTGGCCGAGGGGGCGCTGTTGGGGCCGCTGGTGACGGGCGCGGCCGTGGCCCAGATGGAGGCCGCCGTCCGCCAGGCCGTGGCCGAAGGGGGCGAAGTGCTGTTCGGTGGCCGGGCACGGCCCGACATCGGGCCGCAGTTCGTTGAGCCGACGCTCATCCGCATGCCCGCGCAGACCGATATCGTTCGCCGCGAGACCTTCGCGCCGATCCTCTATCTGCTGGAAGTAGACACGCTCGACGAGGCCATTCACCTGCACAACGACGTCAGCCAGGGCTTGTCCAGCGCCATCTTCACCGACAGCATGCGCGCGGCCGAGGCCTTTCTGGCCGCCGGCGGCTCCGACTGCGGCATCGCCAACGTCAACATCGGCACATCGGGCGCGGAGATCGGCGGCGCGTTCGGCGGCGAAAAGGATACCGGTGGCGGCCGCGAGTCCGGCTCCGACGCCTGGAAGGCCTACATGCGTCGCCAGACCAACACCATCAACTGGTCAACAGATTTGCCGCTGGCCCAGGGTATCGTCTTCGAGAGCTAGGAATGGGCCAGCCTCAGAGCATCCTAAGTTGCTCTCGATAAGAGAGAACGGAGGTTGGTGAAGGCTCACCGCCTGCGTTATGATTGAGTGCTTGTCCTAACGCAGAAAAAGGGGCCACGTTGCTTAGAGACTCATTCCTGTTCCGTTTGCGCCCGCGCCATCTGGCGCGCTACCGCCGCATCGCCGAGGTGCTGGCCCGTCAGGGCTTTGGCGCGGTGCTGTCGCAACTGGGACTGGCCGACCGGCTGAACATCCCCCGGCGGCTGCTGCGCCGGGGCGCGGAGGAGGCCGAGCGCATGCCGCCGGCCGTGCGTCTGCGCCTGGCGCTGGAGGAACTTGGCCCGACGTTTATCAAACTGGGCCAGATCGCCAGCACGCGGCCGGAGATTTTGCCGCCGTCGGTGCTCAACGAGTTGGCCAACCTGCACGACAACGTGCCGCCTGACCCGTGGGAGGTTGTCCAACCGCTGATCGAGGCGGAGTTGGGGCGGCCGCTGGCCGAGGTTTTCGCCGCCTTTGACCCCACGCCCATCGCCTCGGCCTCGCTGGCGCAGGTCTACCCGGCGCTGCTGCCCGACGGGACGCATGTGGTTGTCAAGGTGCAGCGGCCGGACGTGGAGCGGCTGATCGATGTCGATCTGCAAATTCTGGGCGACATCGCCCACCTGATGCGCGAGCGGTTGCCCGGTTTCGTGCCTTTCGATGCCGTCGAGATGGCCGACGAGTTTGCCACGGCCCTGCGCGAGGAACTGGACTACCGCCGCGAGGGCCGCAACGCCGACCGCTTCCGCGAGAACTTCGCCGGCGCGGACTTCGTGCGCGTGCCCAAGGTCTACTGGCAGTACACCACGCGCCGCCTCATGGTGCAGGAGCGGCTGCGTGGCATCAAGATCGACGAACTGGACGCCCTCGACGCCGCCGGCCTCGACCGCCACCGCATCGCCCTGCACGCCTCGCGTCTCATCGTCCAGGAAGTACTCGAAGACGGCTTCTTCCACGCCGATCCGCACCCTGGCAACATGCTGATTCTGCCCGACGAAGTCATCGGCCTGATCGACTTCGGCACGGTCGGCTTCCTCGACGAGCGCGACAAGGCCAACCTGATCCGTCTCTACATCGCCATTATCCAGTTCGACGCCGCCTCGGCCGTCAGCCAGCTCATCCGCATGGGCATCGCCGATCCGGCCGTGGACGAGGTGGGGTTGGAGCGCGACCTGCGCCGATTGTTGCGGCGCTACAAGGGCATGCCGCTGAAGGACATTTCGGCCACGGAGTTGCTGGCCGAGATTCAGCCGATCATCTATGAGTACCGCCTGCGCGTCCCCAGTGACTACTGGCTGCTCATCAAGACGCTGGTCGTCATGGAGGGCGTCGGCAAGCGCGTCGCCCCCGACTTCGACGTGTTCGAGGTATCCGGCCCCTATGTGCAGCGTTTCCTGATCAAGCTGGCGCTGCCAACGAGCTGGGGGCCGGACGCGCTGCGCACGCTGGGCGGCTGGGCGGGCTTCCTCAGCGACCTGCCGACACAGACCGGCCGGCTGCTGAGCCGCATCGAGCGTGGTCAGTTGGAATTACGCATCCAGGACCCGGCCACGGAGTATCTGGCCCGTCAGGTCACCCGCGGCACAAACCGCATCATTCAGGCCATCCTGCTGGGCGCGCTCATCGTCGGCCTGGCGCTGCTGCTGCCCAACCTTGACCTGTCCTGGCCGTGGCGACTACTGACGTGGATCGCTGTGCTCGGCTTCTCCGTGGTCGTCGTCCTGGCGCTGTGGTTGCTGTGGTCGATCTGGCGCTCCGGGCGGCGCTTTTAGAACGTGGGGGGTTTAGCGAGGAGGAGTCACCATATGCAGAAACGCGATGTCATGGTCAGACAGGTCAGCCGCACGTTCGCCCTGTCGATTGAGCAGTTGCCGCCCCTGTTGCGCGACGCCATCTCGGTGGCCTATCTGATGTTTCGCATCTCCGACGGCATCGAGGATCACGAGGCTATGCCCGCGGCGCGCAAGAGCGCCCTGCTGGACGAGTGGGCGGCCGTGCTGGAGGGTCTCGCCCCGGCCGAAGGCCTGGCCCGTCGGGTCGACGATCTCGACCCGGCCGACCCCGAAGTAGAGGTCGTCCGCGAGACGCCGCTCATCCTTGACTGGCTCCACGCCCTGCCCGCGCCTTTCCAGGAACCGATCGTCGCCCACGTCCACGCCACCACGCGCGGCATGGCCCGCTGGCAGGCGCACGGCCCCTACGTTGAAGATGAGGCCGCGCTCGATGACTACATGCACGAGGTCGCCGGGCGCGTCGGCTATCTGGTGACTGACTTGTTCGCGCTCTATTCGCCGGCCGTGCGCACGCAGCGCGACAGCCTGATGCCCCTCTCGCGCGAGTGCGGCCTGGCTTTACAGACGGTCAACGTCATCCGCGGCATCCGCAAGGACTACGAGCGCGGCTGGGTCTTCGTGCCGCAGACGTTCTACCACCGCCTGGGCCTGACGCGCGAGACGCTGCTGGAGCCGCAACAGGAACCGAAAGCGCTGGCCGTTGTGGCCATGCTGGCCGACAAAGCCGACCGCCATCTGGAGCACGGCCTGCACTACATCAGCGCCTTCCCGCGGTCGGAACACAGCCTGCGACTGGCGCTGATGTGGCCGTTCCTGTTCGCGGCGCGGACGTTGGCGCTTAGCCGCAACAACCCCAACGTCCTGCGCAGCGAGGCCAAAATGACCCGCGCGGAGATCGGCCGCATTGTCGCCGAATCGAAGCTGCTGGGCTGGTCGAACGCCTGGCTGGCCCATACCTATGCCCGGCTGGCCCGCCCGCCGGCCGAGCCGGACCAGCCAGCGGCCATCCGCCTGGCCGCCGAGGCCTCGCGCGACCGCTAAGGAGACTGTGCTCATGACCGACGAACGCCCCAATCCGACCCCGGAAGCCGCGCCGCGCCGTCCGACACTGTCGGAGCTGGCCCTCGGCGGCGCGCTGATCGTCAGTGACAATGTGGCCGCACGGCTGGAGGCCACGGCACCACCGCCAGAGCCGGCGCGTACGGCCGAATCCGTCCTGCGGCCCATGGCTGAGTGGGACCAGCCCGACCCGCTGGCCACGGCCCGCCAGACGACCATCGGCCTGCTGACCGAGGCGCGCGCCTCGGCCGGCCGCGGGCGGCGGCTGCTGAACGACACGACCGATGCCCTTGGCCAGGCTCTCGACCGCGCCTCTCGGCCGGTGCGCCGCAGCCGTCCCCTACGCCCCCTGCGCGCCCGCTTCCATCTTTACCAGGCGCGCGGCGAGGCCATCATCAAGGGTTGGACGGAGACCGGCCGGGCGGAGGAGGCGCGCAGCCGGGCGGTGGCCGAAGCTTCGCTGGGCGGCCTCATGCAGCGCTCCGTGGCCGACCTGACGCAGAACGAGGGCGTTCAGGTGCTGGTGCAGCAGGTCATCCAGAGCCAGAGTACGGGGCTGCTGGAAGAGATTATCGAGGAGATCCGCGAACGGTTAGTCAGCCTGGACGTATTGTTGGCGCGCCGGACGCGGCAGCCGGCCGAAACGCCGCCTTTCCGCGCCGCCTACCTGCGCCACCGTCCCCTCTTGAGGGCCCGCCCCGGCGTCGAGCGCACGCTGGCCGGCCACTATGCCGGGGTTGCCAGCCGCCTGGTGGCCATGCTCATCGACCTGTCGCTGCTCATGGTTGCTCTGTCGCTGGCGACGACGTTCATCAACGCGCTGTTGAGCTTGTTCAACGTCGATGCGCTGCTGGGCCGATTTCTGAGTGCCGGGGAAGTGCCCGCCGTCGGCGCGGCCATTGCCGGCCTGGTCGGCACACTTTTCATCATCAGCTACGGCATCATCGGCTGGAGCCTGAACGGGCAAACCGTCGGCGGGTTACTTGTGGGTGTGCGCGTGGTGCGCGCCGACGGCCACCGGCTGTCGTTCGGCCGTGCCTTCTTGCGCATGTTGGGCAGCTATCTATCCGGGCTGGCTCTTTTCCTCGGCTTCCTCTGGGCGCTGTTCGACCGGCGGCGACGCGGCTGGCACGACAGGCTGGCCGGCAGCGTCGTCGTTTACGACTGGCCAGCCATGCCCGATGAGACGTTCTTGCGCCAGGAACTGAGCGCCGCCGGACCGCCCTCGCTGGACGCGCGGCCCGGCGGACGAGGTGGCGTATGAGCACGCGCGGCCTGCTGATTGGTCTGGCGCTTGGCCTGCTGGCCTGCAGAGCGCCGTCCGGGGCTGTGCCCACGCCGTCCGCGGCTGTGCCCACGCCGTCCGCGGCCGTGCCCACGCCGTCCGCGGCTGTGCCCACGCCGTCCGCGGCTGTGCCCACGCCGTCCGCGGCCGCCCCACTGACGGCCCCCGCCTCACGCGCGGCGGGCCTCCCCTGCGCCCTCTTCCCGGCCGGCAACATCTGGAATACGCCCATCGACACGCTGCCGCGCCACCCACTGTCCGACGCCTACGTGGCTACCATCGGCCGCGACACCGAATTCCACGCCGACTTCGGCGCGGGCATCTGGCCACCGGAGGACGGCGGGCCGATTGGCCTTCCCTACGCTGTTGTGCCGGCCGATCAACCAGGCGTGCCCGTCAACTTCACCTACGACGATGAGAGCGATCCCGGCCCCTACCCCATTCCGCCCGCTCCACCCATCGAAGGCGGGCCGCAGAGTGACGGCGACCGCCACATTCTCATTGTGCAGGCGGGCACATGTCGTCTCTATGAGCTGTACGACGCCTGGCCGCGCGACGATGGCGGCTGGGACGCGGGTTCGGGGGCGATCTATGACCTGGGCAGCCACGCGCTGCGGCCGGCGGGCTGGACGTCGGCCGACGCCGCCGGGCTGCCCATCCTGCCCGGCCTCGTCCGCTACGACGAGGTTGCTGCCGGGGAGATCGCCCACGCCCTGCGTTTCACCGCGCCGGAGACGCAGCGCGCTTTCGTCTGGCCGGCGCGTCACTTCGCCTCCGACCTGACCGCGCCTCACTACCCGCCGATGGGCCAGCGCTTCCGGCTGCGGGGTGACTTCGACATGGGCGGCTTTGCGCCGGAGGTCCAGGTCATCCTGCGGGCCATGCAGCGCTACGGCATCATCCTGGCCGACAACGGCTCACCCTGGTACCTATCTGGCGCGCCCGACGAACGCTGGGATAACGAGGTCTTGCGCCAGCTCCACCGGCTGACCGGTGATGACTTCGAGGCCGTGGACGTGTCCGCGCTGATGAGCGACCCCGACTCGGGGCGCGTGGTCGGGCGCGATGTGTTCGCCTTTCTGCCCACTGTGGCCGCGCCGCGCTGACGCCCCGCCAGAAACGCGAACGGGCCGCCGGTTGTCCGGCGACCCGTTACCCATGACCGCTGGCAACCGGCGGCTACATTTTAGGGCAGATCGATGTGCATACTGCGCAGGACATAGTTCCAGCCGTCATCCGTCCCGTTCCAATACGGCAGCACGGTGTAACCGCCGCCGGAGGGACGCAGGATGAGGATGTCGTTCGAATCGCCGGCCACGCCACCCACATTGAACGTACCCAGAATGGTGACGTGCAAGTCGCCGTTGAGCGGGTTGTAATAGAGGCCGGTAATGTCCTCTTTGACCATGCCGGGGATGTCGGAGCCGTCCAGATAGACCGCGAATGAGCCGGTCGTGTTGACACCCAGCGTTGTCGGGTCGAAAACGAGGATGTCCTCATCGCGGCCGGTGATCGTCTTATTAGCGGCGTTTTTGACCGAGAAATTGCCCTTGGTGCTGAGCAATAGCCGGCCGTCGGGCAGCAATTCCAGCGCGTCGAGCTTCTCGCCGTCGGTCGTCAGGCCCACGTCGGAACCATCCATGTAGACGCTCCATGTGCCGGCCGTCGTTGGGCCTAGCGAGGTCGGACAGAACTTCAGGATGTCGTGCGGCTTGATGATCCCCAGCCCCAGCTTCTTCTCGTTGCCGTCGAAGGTGATCAACAGGCAGCCGCCCGGCTCAAAGGTGAAGCCGGTCAGGTTGGTGCTGACATTGACATCCTTGCCTTCAAAGAACTTCGACCAGGTGCCCGTGCCCATGTCCAGGGCCAGGATATCGACATCGCCGAAGCTGAGGCCGCCGACGCTGCCGCCCCGGTTAGTGCCTACGAACAGGTCGTTGACGCCGCCGCAAAGGCTGTTGAGGATATCGTTGTTGGGCAGCCAGGGCGCGAAGATGACGTAGGTGCTGGCGGCGTCGCCCGTGCCCGGCCCCTGCCCACCCGGCCCGCCGGCCGCGCCCCACCAGTTGCAGGTGGCCGCGGCGGCCGTGCCTGGCCCGCCCTGCACGCCGAAAGCGCTGTTGCCGGCAATACTATTGCGCACGATGCTCAGGCCGTTGACGCCTGGAAGTCCGCCAAAAGCCGCGCCGGCCTGATCGTAGATGCTGATGCCGTTGACGAAGCCGGTAATGGTATTGGTTGAGACCTCGACGCTATCGGTCTGGTTGAGCGCGCCGTAGTCGGCCGAAGTGGTGGCGACATACAGGCCGCTCGTGGCCGGCGCGCCGCCGTTGTCACCGACGTGGCCGCCGTCCAGCGCGTTGCCGCTGACGGTCACGTCGGTCAGCCCGCCGGCCAGCTTAAGGCCATAGGCCGTCGTCGCCGTCCCGAATGTGCCCGCGAGGGTCACATGATTGTTCACGATATCGACCGCGGCGTGGGTCTCCGCCCCGGCCAGGCCAACAGCAATGACCGCCCCGCCCGTGGTCAACAGGCCGACGTCCTGCGTGATGGTGTTATCGGCAATCGTCAACGGGTCATCGAGCGCGGTGTTGTTGATATCGACCCAGAGCGCCGCGCCACCGAAGTCGCCCAGCGTGTTGTTGCGAATCGCCACATCGCCGATGGGCTTGGCCGTGCCGGCCAGAGCGATAAAGGCAATGCCCCGGCCGCCGCCGCTGAACGACGAGTTTTCGATGAGCGCGTCATGGACATTACCCAACAGCACCGCCTGAACGGCGTTGCCCGTGAAAGTGCTGTTGTCGATGTGCAACCCGGTCAGATAGCCGCTGCCCAGCGACTGCAACAGACCGCTGTGGCCGTTGGCCTCGAAGGTCGTGTGGGTGATCGTCAGGCCGTTGACATTGGCCGTGCTGGCCAGGCGGATGCCGTGGGTCGGATTGTCCTTAAAGAGACTGTCCTGAATCGTCAGGTTGGCGACGGTGGTGTTGTTGTGCAACTCGATGCCACGCCCGGCGTTGTTCAGGAAGTGGACGTTGTTAAATGAGATGTTCGCCAGCGCCCCGCCATCCTTCCAGACACGCACGGCCCAAAGGGGCACGCCGCCCTCGATGGGCACATCGCGCAGCGTCAGATCGCGCACGATGACATCACTGGCGCGAATTTCCAGGATGCCATCGCGGCCGGCGGCCGCCTGCACCGACGGGTCGTAGCTCAGGATGGTCATCGCTACATCGGCCCCGGCCAGCGTCAGCGCCTTGCCGATGACCACGTGCTGGTTGCCCAGGCCGGTATAACTGCCGGCGGCCAGATGAACGGTGTCGCCGGCCGCGGCCTGAGCGACGGCGTAGGCGATGGTCAGGCAGGGCGATGCGCTGTTGTCGCACGCGCCGGCGTCGACGCCGGTCGTGGCGACATGGCGATCCCCCGCGGCGAATACGGGCGCTCCCCACAGAAGCACCAGTGTCAGGGCGAACAGCAAAGTAAGGCTTGTCCCCGGCAGGGGGAAACGACGCCTGGCGATTGTCTGCATACCAATACCTCTCGTGTAGTCCCAATACAGTTGTTTGTGGCCGGTTTGCCTCAATCAAGAGGCATCCCGCGCGTGCCAGGTGCACGCGCCCCTATCTTGTATTGTGATGATCGGAGCTTACAAAGTGTCTTACGCCCGCCTGCCATGCTGTGTCAGTCACCGATGATGACGGGCAGGAACGCTCCTTCGTCCGGCTTCTGCGTTGGCGTCGGCGACGGGCCACGCGTCGGCTTCAGGGTGGCCGTGGGGGAGGGCGTCGCCGTCGCTGTCGCCGTCATCGTGGGCGTGGCCGTTGCCGTTGCTGTCGGCGTGCGGGTGACGGTGGTCGTCGCCGTCGCTGTGGCCGTCGCTGTGGCCGTGGCGGTGGCGGTGGGCGTGTCGGTGGCTGTGGCCGTTGGCGAAGGCGTGAAGGTCTGTGTGGGTGTGGCTGTCGCCGTCGGCGTCAGGGTCGGCGTGGGCGTTTTCGTCGGCGGCGGCGTCGGCGAGGGGCTGGGCGTCGGCGTGGCCGGCCGCTGCTGCGTCTGGCCCAATGTCACGTCCAGCGGCCGGACGGCGGCATACATGGCCGCGGACACGCCGGCCACGGCCGTCTCGTCAACCAGCCCGATCGTCATCTGCCGGCCCGCATCGGTCAGGAGGCGCGAGTTGCCGTTGCGGCCGAAGCCGAAGATGGTCATATCTGCCCCGTCGGGGGTGTAGGAATCGATCTTGTCGTCGTCCACGTTTTGGTAGGCGTAGAGCGAACGTCCCAGACCCGGATCGGCGAAATAGACCCACTCCTCGCCCACCAGATCGGCCGCCCAGCTCTCGCTCGCCGGCGTCGTCGTGCCGTCGGAGCGGACGACCAGATCGGTCGCCAGGTCGAGTTTGCCGCCCGGCGTGCCCTCATAGAGCAGATAATAGGCCTTGCCCGCGGCAACTTTGACCACCGTCAGCCGGCTCATGTCGGGATAAAACTCCCATTGGGTTGTCCAAAGGCCGTCGGTCGAGGAGGATCGAATGGTCGCCTTCAGCGGGCCGCGCCGCGTCAGGGTGCTGTTGACGTTGGCGCGACCGGGATGGAAGTAGCCGCCTTCGTTGGGGTGGACCATGTTGGGAATGCCGCGGTAGTCGCCCGCCCCTTTGGCGGTGGTGTTCCAGCTGATCCAGTCCTTGCCGTCGGCATCGATCAGCGAAGAGAAGCCGCCGCCGGTCTTGTGGTAGATGTAGCGGCCGTGATCATTCTCAATGCGAAAAGCCGTGAAACCATAGGCGTCGGTCATGTTGTTGACCGTGACGCGGTCGCTGAAAGTGGGCACGTCGTAGCCGCCGCCGGTGATATCGAAATAGACCTGGTAGTGGCGCGTCTCGGCCGCCGCTGTTGCTCCAGTCAGCAAAATGACCAGCGTGCCCGTGGCGTTGGTATTCGGGTTGAAGTCGCTGGCACGGTCGAACTGGAACGGCACGGCATCATCGACAATGGTATTGCCATCCACTTCCAGCACGCGGATCGAGTCGGGATCGAACTTCTCCTCCTGGCCCACGGCAGCGAGCCGGTCGGTGAAGTTGATGGCCACATCGACCACCTTGTCATTGCGGGCAAAGCCGGCGGCGGCCACATCGACGGCCACGCGATAGGGCCAGCGCGCATCCCACCAGCCCGGATCCGGGGCGGCGGCGCTGGAACGCCACAGGCCGAAAGTCAGCAGGATGACAAGGGCCATTGCCAGGAGAACCAACCGTCGTAACATAGCATCTCCCCAACACCGGACGCGGCGGGCCATGATCGGCCCGCCGCGCCAAGCAATTAAGATCAGCCGAGGCGCTGACCTTACTGGATATCGATCGCGTCGAAGGTCGGCAAGCCGAACGAACTGGCGTTCCAGAACAGGCTGTAAGTACAAGCCGTGTTGTGATCGCCCAGGCTGCTCGGCGTGCAGATGAAGATGTCGTTGGCGTTGCCGGAGATGCCGCCGACCTTGAAGCCGTCGAGGACACTCAGATAGATGTCGCCATTGGCCGCCACCGACGCGCCGACAATGTCCTCGGCCGCCAGCCCGGCGTTGTGGGAACCGTCGAAACGCAGTTCCCACGCGCCGGCGTCAAAGCGCAACAGATCTTCGTCGCCGCCCTTGGTCAGGCCCGGCACGGTATAGGTGCCCGATGTGCTGAGCAGCAGCTTGCCCGTGTCGTCAAAGGCGATGGCGTCCACGTCTTCGGCGTTTGTCGTCAGACCGTGGGCCGAGCCGTCGAAATACAGCGAGAAAGCCGAGCCGTCGTATTTGACCACGTCGGAGTCATCGACCTTGCCGGCGATGCCGGGAACCGTGCCCGTGGCCAGTAAGCTGAAATAGATGTCGCCATCCTTCAGGGCCAGGGCGTCGATGTTGGCCGACGCGGCCAGGCCGGCGGCCGTGCCGTCGAAGAGGACACTCAACTCGCACGTCGAGCCGTCATAGCGAACGACGTCCTCGTCGGCCAGCACCACACCATCGACCGTCTTGCTGACCTTGGGGCTGAAGTAGACATTGTACGGCTGGGGATCGCAGGTCGGCCCGGGATCGACACCGCCGTCATCGTTGGCCCCGGTGATGGTCAGCGGCTTGTAGGCGGCATTGACCACCGGTTCGACGCCGCCAATGGCGGTCGCGTCAACGAAGCCGATAGTGAACTGCCGCGGCAGGCCACTGAGCAGCCGCGTGTTGCCGTTGCGGCCGAAGCCGAAGACGGTCATGTTGCTGCCATCGGCGTAGTAGCCGTCGATCTTGGTGTCGCTCTGATGGTGGGCCAGGAAAAGCGAGCGGCCGACGCCGGGATCGCTGGCGAAGACCCACTCGTCGCCGGGGATGTCGGTATCCCACGTGCCGGAAGCGGGGATGCTACTGCCGTTGGAGCGGGTCATGCGATCGCTGCCGAGCTGTAGCTGGCCGCCGGGCACGCCCTCATAGAGAAACCAGTAGTTGGTTGCCGGAGTCTTCAGGACGGTCATGCGCGCGTAGTCCGGGAAGATGTCCCACTGCACCTGCCACGCGCCGCCGTTGCTGGTCGAGCGGAAAGTGGCCCGCAGCGGCCCGTCGTCGACGACCGTGGTGCTGACGTTGTTGCGGCCGGGATGGAAGTAGCCGCCATCATTGGGATGCACCATGTTGGGAATGCCGCGGAAGTCGCCCGCGCTGCCGCTGGCCGTATTCCAGTTGATCCAGTCGTTGTTGTTGGCATCGAGCAGCGTAGCGAAGCCGCCGCCGGGCTTGTGATAGAAGTACTCGGCCGCGGCCGTGACGACGCGCACGCTCTGGTAACCCTTGTGGGCCACACTGTCGGTCAGGGTCACACGGTCGGTAAACGATGGCGCGCTGAAACCCGAACCGGTCACGTCGAAGCGGACGCGATAGCGCCGGGTTTCGTTCGCGCCGGTGCTGCCCTTCATCAGGAACACCAGCGTGCCGCGCGCCTTGTGGGTGGCGTTGTAGTCGCCGGCCCGGTCGAATTGGAAGGGCACGTCGGCGTCGATGACGTCGCCGCCGGCATTGATCTCGTAGACGCGGATGGAGGCCGGATCGAGCGCGCCACTGCTGCCCTGGCCGGCCAGTAACGGCGTGAAGTTCAGCGCCACCTCGACGATCTTGTCGGTGCGGGCAAAGCCGTTGCCATTGACGGTGACGACATGCTCATATTGCGGCTCGCCGGCGGCCAGGGCCAGGCGACGCCCCGCCCGCCCCAATCCCACCAGCAATAAGAATGCCAGCACTGCCCCGCCCAGGACGCGGCGCGAGGCGACTGTCGATCTGCGTTCGGAAAGCATAGGGATACCTCTTGCAGAAATAAGCGTGACTGGCGGTAGGGCTACCTCGCGTCACGCTCCAAGGACTAAATTATAGTCCGCCACTTAAGCACGACCTTAAGCGGCGGTAACAACCTGGTAACAAAAATGGGCGGCGTCGCGCGACGCCGCCCATTCTCTCAATTCCGTCCGGTGGCTAGAGAGCCACTAGTTTATGGTATAGCCCGTGACTTGCAGACCGTCGACCTTCTGCGCCAGCCCCGTGGCCGGAGCCGAGAAGATCGGCCCGCTGAAAGTACCGGTAACCATGTCGTACTCATAGACCATCGAGTGCCCACCGACCGCGCTGTCAACGTTGAACGCCTTGTTGGTGGTCAGGTAGATCGTCTGGCCGTCGGCGCTGGCGGAGATGCTGGTGATGTTGTTCGGGCCAACACCCTCGGCCGAGCCGTCGAGCAGCATGTGCCACTTACCAGCCGTGTTCGCGCCCAGTTGCGTGGCGCAGAAGCCCAGCACGTCCTCGCCGCTGATCTTCAGCTGCGTGCCGTCGTAGTTCGGCACCTTGCCGTTGCCGGCGGTGCTGATCAGGAAGTAGCGCAGGCACGAGCCGCCGGCCGCGGCCTTGACCGCCGCCGGAGCCAGCGACGGGTCCAGCTCATGCAGACCGTCGATCTTCTCCGCCGTCAGGACGGTCAGACCGACATCCTGGCCGTCGAAGGTCAGCGAGAAAGCACTGCCATTCCAGGTCACCAGGTCCATGCCATCCACCTTGCCGGGGATGCCGGGGACGGGGCGCGCGTTCTGGACGAAGGACATTAACACGGTGTCGCTGTTGGCCGCGCCGCCGACTTCGGGGATGTAGAACGCATTGATGTTGTTCTTAGTGCCTTGCAGACCGGCGGCCGAGCCGTCGAACCAGACCGACCAGGCGTTGCCGTCCCACAGCAGGATGTCCTCGCTGCCGAACGACACCGCGCCGACCGAGCCGGCGGCCGTCGTGCTGACGTAGATGCTGGCTGTGGCCGCGGGGGCATTATAGGTGACGGTGTTATCGGTCGAGGTCGAGGCCACGTTGAAGTTGCCGGCCGCGTCCTGGGCTCCGCCCGCGGCCACGGTGGCGATGACCGTGCCGCTGCCAGTCATGCCGCTGACGGCCACATCGTAGGTCGTGCCGTCGTTGGGCGCGATCTGCGTCACGACGGCCGTGGTCGCCCCGGCCGTGCCGCTCAAGGTCACGTCGCCGGTGGCGAAGCCGGTGACCGGCTCGCTGAAGACGACGGTGAAGTGGATCGGGCTGGTCGAGGTCGGATCAGCCTGGCCGCTGGCCTGGTTGATGGTCACCGTCGGGCCGGCGGTGTCGATCACCCAGGTGTAGCTGGCCGGGGAGCCGTCGGTGTTGCCGAGGCTGTCCTTGGCCCGCACCTCAAAGGTGTGGCTGCCGTCGCTCAGGCCCGTGTAGGTCTGGGGGCTGGCGCAGGGCGTCCACGCGCCGCTGTCCAGGCGGCACTCGAACGTCACGCCGCCCACGCCGCTGCCGTCGTCGCCGGTGAAGCTGAACGTGGCGCTGGAGTTATTCGACGGGTTGGTCGGATTGCCGGTGATGGTCGTGTCCGGCGCGGTCGTGTCGATGACCCAGGTGTAGCTGGCCGGTGTCGGGTCCACGTTGTTGGCGGCGTCGATGGCCCGCACCTCGAAGGTGTGGCTGCCGTCAGTCAGACCACCGTAGGTCAACTGGCCACCGTCGCAATCGGACCAGCCGCCGCCATCAAGCTGGCACTCGAACTGGTTGCCGCCCTCGCTGCTGTTGTACTGGAAGGTGCCGCCATTGCTGGCCGACGGGTTGGGCGGGTTGGCGGTGATGGTGGTGTCCGGCGCGGTCGTGTCGGGCGCGTCCAGGTCGAAGCCGACGATGATCGGATCGTGGTCAGACCAGCGGAAGGGATCAGGGCTGTAGAAGCTGCTGATCTGCCCGGTCGTCTTGAACTCGGTGTTGTAGTCGAGGATGGGCGGCTCGTCGGCGTTGACGTGCCACTCCTTGGCGTCGGTCACCTGGTCGGCCAGCGACGGGTTGGCCAGCGCGTAGTCGAGGTAGCCCCACTCACCGTCGAAGGTGTAGGAGTAGGGGTCGGTATTGTACGCATCGGCCAGGTCTACGTAGCCGGCGTTGATGAAGACGTCGATCGGGTCTTCCTTGGCGTAGCTATTCAGGTCGCCAAGTACCAGGAAGTCGGGGTCGCCGCTGCCCGTCGGGTCGGTGGTCAGCCAGTTGACAAGGGCCGTGGCCGCGTCGGTGCGCACCGGGTTCCAGCAGCCCTGCAGGTCGCCCTGTTCGGTGTTGGGCCCGCTGGCCGGGCAGCTGCCCTTAGACTTGAAGTGATTCACCACGACGGTCAACTGCCCGCCTGTGGCGATCTCTTCAAACGTCTGGGCCAGCGCCGGGCGGTTGCGGGTGGTATCGAACAGGGGATCGACGCTCGAATCGAGCACGGCGTAGTCGCCGACGGGCGTCACCGTGGCCGGCTTGTAGATCAGGCCGACCTTGATGACGTCAGTGCCGATCGTGCCGGTGTCGATAAAGTCATACGTGCCCACGCCGACCAGAGCGTTGAGGCCGTTGACGATGTCTTCCAGTACGGGGTCGTTGTCGTCGCCAGCCGGGTTGGCGGCGGAGTTGTTTTCCAACTCCATCAGGCCGAAGACATCGGCGTCCATCTCGGCCAGGGCATTGAGGAACTTGTCGCGCTGACGGGTGAACTCCTGGGTTGTGTTCGCGCCGCGGCACTCCTGATTGTTGGCCGGGCCGCAAATGTTATCGGCCGTCGTGTTGGGATTGTCGAGCGTAATGAAGTAGTTGAGCGTGTTGGAGCCGACGATCTGGAGCGTGCCGCTGATGACCGGCGCGTCGGTCGGCCGCGGGTTCTCGTGGTTCCAGGTGATGGCCTCGCTGGGCATGATACGGTATTCGCCGGTCGCGCTCAGGTAGTACAGGGTGCCGGTCAGGCCGGTCGTCGTGTCGCCGCCGCGCAGCGTGTTGCTGGCGCTCAGGCCAGGGGCGGGGTGGATGAGCGGGTCGGGGTTCTGGTTGGTCAGGCCATCATCCAGGAAGATGCTGCGCAGGATATTGGCCGCGCGCACGGCCTGGGCTGGCGCGCCCGGCTCGGCGGCGTCGGTCGGGTTTGGCAGGCGGCCGCCCTCCGACAGCAGGATTTCGCCGAAGCGAGCCAGGGTGAAGGTGTCGGTCACGGTCAGTTCCTGCGGGAAGGTGACGCGCATCCCCTCGAACTTCTCGTAATCGGTCAGGGCCGTCACCGGCAGGGTGATGGAAGCCGCCGTTGGCAGGGTGTTGCCGCTGGAGCAGACTTGGGTGTTGCTGACCGAGGTGAGCTCGGTCAGGGTATTAAACTCGTCTACCGTGCCCGTGACGCGCACCTTGTCACCCAGAGCCGCGTTGGTGGCCGGGTTCTGGCCGTCGAAGACGAAGATGCCCTCGGAGGTGTTGGGATCGGCGTCAACCTGGGCGTCCTCTTCCTGAAGGAAGTAGCCGCTGATCTCATTGGGCGGGTCGGTGGTGTAATCCTGGAAGTCGCCGACGACGATGCCCTCGATGGTGCGGACGACGCCGTCGTCCGGGCTGGCCGCGCCGTTGCCCTGAATGTCGTGGATGGGCGTGGCCGGGTCGCCACAGACGGAGGCCGGCGCGGCGATCTGGAAGTCGAAGACAAAGTCGGCGGCCATGTTGTCGGGCGGGTCGACCGCGTCCTGGTCAGACACCTGCGCGTCGTCGATCGTCACCGTGACTGTTTCGCCAGCGGTGAAGTCGGTGTGGGGCAGGGTGAAGGTGGTGGGGCCGCCAGTCGGGGTGACATTCTGCGTGCCGCTGCTGCTGCCGGCGACGGCGACCGTGCCGCTGATGATCACCGTTTCGCTAAAGGTCACGGTCACAGCGGCATTGGCGGCCACGTTGGTGGCGTTGTCGGCCGGGCTGGTGCTGGTGACGGTGGGGGCAGTGTCGCCGCCGCCGCAGACATTCAACGTCGAGGATGTGTTGCGCGGGTTAGGCGTGCCATTGGCAAAGTCGGTACTATTGTTGTCGGTCTCGGTGCAACCACTTCCGGCGCGTATCGCGGCAGTCGTGGCGGTAAGGTTAGGAGTTGTGGGTGCAGTCTCCGAGCAGTTCGTGGCCGGCCCAAAGCCGACGAGGTCAACTACGTTTGTACTAGGACAGACTGTACCGCCTGTAATAACAGTGGTAGTACTCATTAACGCCACTTTACCAGCGCTACCGCTCATGTTAATGCTGGTGGCTGTATGGTCTGGCGTCGGCAGAGCAATCCCATTAGCTCCACCACTGGCCATCTGCACGAGATAGTACTGACCTGGCGCAATAGACACATTGGGTAGGTCGGTTTTATTCGTCCAACTTGTTCCAGCTGTAGCAGCATATTGGATTGACCATCCGTTGATGCTCACCGAAGTCGTGCCGCGGTTAAAAAGCTCAACGAAGTCGTTGGTATAAGTAGCGCCAGTGTTGCCGCCACCACCGTACACTTGGCTAATGACGACACCGGATGAAAGGGCCGAAGTGGCCGGCGCCTGGCGCGCGGCAAACGCGACCAGCGCCAATATGAGTAAAAGGGCTACACGAATGAGCGTGCGGGATCGGGACATGGGTCAGTATTCTCCTAACAAAAGGATAGTGGTAAGGACCCGGCGCTGCGCGGGTGGCTGACGCCGGACGGCTGTTAACTCCCCTTCCCCCTTCTTTACCCCTTGGGGACAACCCGCACATAGTGTAGCAATAGTACCAGGCAAATGCACGAAACTGAGCAGGGGACAAATTGACGAGGATCGTTTTGCTCAGGGCCGTAGCACAGGCTGTCAGCCTGTCGCCGGAAGGCTAACAGCCTGCGCTACGGTTGACTGTCAGGCCCACCAAATACGATATACTTCCCCCAATGGACGACCGGATCACCGATAACCTGCGCCGCGCCTACGACGCCAGGGCCGAGGCGCGCAACGCCGGCACGCAAAGCTCGTGGAAGCTGGTCGAGCGGGCGGCGTTCCTGGAGCAACTGCGGGCGGCCGGGGCGCGGCGATTGCTGGAGATCGGCGGCGGGCCGGGCCACAGCAGCGCCTTCTTCCGCGACGCCGGCCTCGACGTGGTCATGACCGACCTCTCGCCGGAGATGGTGCGCCTGGCCCGCGCCAAGGGGCTGGACGCGCGGGTGATGGACTTCCGCCATCTCGACTTCCCCGACGCCTCATTCGACGCCGTCTTCGCCCTCAACTGCCTGCTGCACGTGCCCTCGGCCGAGCTGCCGCGCGCCCTGGCCGAGGTGCGGCGGGTTTTACAGCCCAACGGGCTGTTTTACTATGGCGTCTACGGCGGCCATTCGTTCGAGGGCGTCTTTGCCGACGACGCCTACGAACCGAAGCGCTACTTTGTCTTCTACCCCGACGACGAACTGCGCCGCCGCGCCGCCGTCGCGGGCTTTGAGGAGGTGTCGTTCCGCACCATCCCCCTTGAGGGCGACGACCTCCACTTTCAGGAACTTATCCTGCGGCCGGAGGAGCGCGTCTGATGGTCGTCATCGGCGACATCCACGGCCAGTATCTGAAGATGCTCACCGTCCTGCACGACGCGCGGCTGATCGACGCTGCCGGCCACTGGTCGGGCGGGGCGGCGACGCTGTGGTTCATGGGCGACTACTTCGACCGTGGCCCGGACGGCATTGCCGCCATCGACCTCATCCGCGCCCTGCAAGACGAGGCGGCCGCGGCCGGTGGGCGTGTCGGCGCGCTGCTGGGCAACCACGATGTGCTCATCCTGGCCGCGCAACGCTTCGGCGACGCGCCCAGCGGCGGCCCCGGCGGCACCTTCCTGGCCAGCTGGCGACACAACGGCGGCGTGGCGTCGGACCTGGCCCGGCTGGACGAGGCCCGCGCCGCCTGGCTGCGCGCCCTGCCGGCGATGGCTCTCGACGGCGACTGGCTGCTGGCCCACGCCGACGCGACCTTCTACCAGGTCTACGGCCGCAGCGTCGACGCGGTCAACCGCAGCCTCCGGGCCATCCTGCGCGGCGACAACGCCAGCGATTGGGACCTGTTGCTCGACTACTTCTCGCAGCGGCGCGCCTTCCAGGATGTGGAGCGCGGCCCGGCCCGCGTGGCCCGCTTCCTGGCGCTCTATGGCGGCCGCCGCTTTGTCCACGGCCACACGCCCATCGTCAAGCTCAACGGCCGGCAACCGGAGGACGTCACGACGGCCTATGTCTACGCCGGCGGCCTGGCTGTCAATGTCGATGCCGGCCTATATCTCGGCGGCCCCGGCTTCGTCACTGCCCTGCCCAACGATGGCGCCGGCAGGAGTTCATAAGACCAGCCCAGAGGAGAGTGAGGTAAATGATCGACAATCGTAAGCCCTATTCGTCTCTTATACCCGAGGAAAAGATCCGGCGGAGCTTGAAGGGCAAAGCCGACGCCAAACGCACCTTCTCCGAGATCGTTGCCGACAAGCTGACCCTTGCCTTCGGCAGCATGATCTTTCTGGTGCTTAACACGATCTGGTTCGTCGTCTGGATCGTCATCAACGTTGGGCTGATTCCCAGCATCGAACCATTCGATCCCTTCCCCTTCGGCTTTCTGACGATGGTCGTGTCGCTGGAAGCCATCGCCCTGGCCATCATCGTCCTCATTTCCCAGAACCGCGCGGCCAAGATCGCCGACCTGCGCGAGGAAGTAGACCTCCATATCGACATGACCGCCGAGGCGGAGCTGACCAAGCTGCTGCAACTGGTGACGAAGCTGGCCGAGCAGCAAGGCATTACCCTCAACGACGACGCCGAGCTACAGGAGATGCTGGAGCCATCGGACACCGAACAGATTCAGGAGGCGCTGGAAGAGGAGATCAACAACAACTAGGGAGCAACAGGAGGTGGCTATGCGAATTGCACTCTTCTCCGATGTCCACGGCAATCTGACCGCCCTTGAGGCTGTTCTGGCCGAGATTGACCGGCACACGCCCGACCTGGTCGTCTTCGCCGGCGACTTGTGCCTGTTCGGCCCGCGCCCAGCCGAGTGCCTGCGCCTGGTGCGCGACCGGCGCATTCCGGCGGTCATCGGCAACACCGACGCCTGGCTGGCCGGCCGCGCCCAGCCGCCCGACAAGCACGCCGGCGCGCTGGCCTGGACTCTCGCCCGCTTTCTGCCGGACGACACCGCCTGGCTGGGCCGGCTGCCCTTCGGCCTGCGCTTTGCGCCCACGGCCGACGCCGCTGACGACCTGCTCGTCGTCCACGCCAACCCGCGCAACTGGGACGACATCGTCTTCCCGTCCGAGACTGACCAGAGGACGCAATGGGGCCGGGTGCGGCAGCCCGACGCCGAACTACAGCCGCTCTTTGGCGGGCTGACGGCCGCCATCGTCGCCTATGGCCACCTCCACATCCCCGGCGTGCGGCCCTGGGATGCGCTGACGCTGCTGAACGTCAGCTCGGTCAGTATGCCCGGCGACGGCGACGGCCGGGCCAAGTTCGCCCTGGTGGAATGGGGCGACGGCCGCTGGGCGATGGCCCACCACCGCGTGGCCTATGACGTCGACGCCGAAGCGGCCGCCTTCCGGGCGCTCCACCCGCCCCGCTGGGCAGAAGCCCTGTCCGCCATCGCCGCCGACGGCTACTACTATCCGCAAAAGATATAGGGTGGCTAGCGCCCAGGCCTGAACAGTCTCAGTTAACCGCCGGCCGCTGTTCACTTAACATAACCCACACAAGGAGAAACCCACCATGCCCACAACCGACAAACAAGCCATCAAAGAAGAGCTGCGCACGGCGCGGGAGGCCCTATATCACGCCGTGACGGGGCTGAGTGATGAGCAGTGGCAGAGCCGCGCCTATTCCGAGGAGGGCGGCGAGTGGCGTGTGCTGGACATCCTGCGCCATGTCGTCGATTCGGAGCGCGGCATGACGGCGCTGATGACTCAGGTGCAGGCCGGTGGCACGGGCGTGCCCGACGACTTCGATCTGTCCCGCTGGAACCGGCGCATCGTCGAGAAGCTGCAAGGCAAGAGCCTCGACGACCTGATGACCGCCATGGCCCACAACCGCGTGGCCCTGTTCGATTTCATCGACACGCTGGCGGACGAGGATTGGCACAAGACGGGCCGCCACGCCAGCGGCCACGTCCTGTCCATCGAGCAGGTCTGTCGCCTGATCGCTCGCCATGAGAGAGACCACACGGCCGAGATCAGCGCGGCGACGGCGGCGACGGCCTGAGCCAAAAGGGCCGGGACGGCGAATCGCCGTCCCGGCCCGCGGCCTGTTTACATCTGCACCGGCGTATCGCGTCGCCGCGTGTAGAGGCTCTTGACCAGCGACGACGGCACCCACGCGCCCTCGACGAAGTCAAAGGTGGGCGTCTCCTCCGGATAGAGGTCGTGCTGGCGCAGCAGCTGGACGAAGTCGGGGGCCATGTCGCCGTAACCCAACTCCGAGCGCACGTTGCGGTAATAGTTATAGTGGTTGGAGAAGTGCTTGTTCTCGACGCCGTAGGCAACAAAGACGGAGTACTTCGGCCCGGTGATGTAGCTGCCGGAGTGGATGGTGCGCGGGTCAAAGATGACGCAGTCACCCGGCTCGGTCGGAATCCAGTCGGCGTTGGAGATGGCCATCTGGATTTTGGGGGAGAGGTAGTTGGCCGCGCCCAGCCACTTAAGCCGCCGCTCGCTCAGCTTGCGGCCGCGGCCGACCGGCCCTGTCGGCGGGCGTTGGCTGCCGGGGATGAAGCCGAGGCGTGAATTACTCTCGGCAAACGTTTGCAGGTAAATGCCGCAGCGCACCAGCTTGTACGGCTCCTGCGACTCGTCCCAGTCCTGCCCAACGCCATACTCCCGGTTGACGCTGTCGCGGTGCCAGGAGATGGCCGAGAAGCCGACGTGGATGTCGTTGTGCTGCAAGAAGCGCACATTGGGATCAACGACGTTGCGAACGATCTGCACCAGGCGTTCGTTGATCACTACCGGCCAGAAGTCGCGCGATTTGACCACGCCGTCGGGCAACGTCCACGACGAGCCGCCGGAGCCGCGGCCGGTGCCCTTCCACGCATCGCCGCCGCGAGTCATGCCCGAGCGGGTGATGCCCGAGAGTGCCTCCATCCGGCTGATGTAGTAGTCCACCTCGTCCGAGGTTAGCAACCCGCGCACGATGGTGTAGCCCGTTGTGTCGATCTCGCGCCGCATTTGCTGATAATCCATCCCTTCAACCTCCATTGCCTTCACCTTCCTTGCCTCCTTGCGAGGCCACCACGGCTCTTGCCGCCCGTGTGGCGAAGAGTGTAGCGCGAAGAGAGAGAAATGTCAGTGGGTATTTCGGGTGGGTTTGTCGCGCTAGAGGTTGCCGCGGGCGGCCTGCTCGCGCTCAATGGCCTCGAACAGGGCCTTGAAATTGCCCTTGCCGAAGCCACGCGAGCCGTGGCGTTCGATGATCTCGAAGAAGAGCGTCGGCCGATCGTTCACCGGCCGGGTAAAGATCTGCAGGAGATAACCCTCCTCGTCGCGATCCACCAGGACGCCCAACTCGGCCAGCGCGGCCAGCGGTGCGTCGATGTCGCCCACCCGCCCCGCCAGCGCGGCGTAGTAGGCCGCCGGCACGCGCAGGAACGAGATGCCATTGTCGCCCAACTGCCGTACCGTCGCGACGATGTCGTCGGTCGTGCAGGCGATATGCTGGACACCGGGGCCGTGGTAGTAGTCGAGGTACTCCTGAATCTGCGACCGCTTCTTGCCCGCGGCCGGCTCGTTGATGGGGAACTTGACCAGGCCGGAACCGTCCTGCATGACCTTGGACATGAGCGCCGAGTACTCAGTGCTGATGTCTTCGTCGTCGAAGTGGACCAGTTGGCTGAAGCCCATGGTCCGGGCGAAGAACGCCACCCAGCGGTTCATGGCTCCCAACTCGACGTTGCCGACGATGTGGTCGATGGCGGTCAGGCCGGCGGCGGGGCGTGGGCGGCCGTCATCCGGTGCGGCGCGGTAGCCGGGGGCAAAGACGCCGCCATAGCCAGCCCGCTCGATGAACTTGATCTGTGTGTCGCCATAGGCGCGGATGGCCGCGAAGCGTAACAGGCCGTCGTCGTCGCTCGCCTCGGTTGGCGGGATGACGCCGGTCGCGCCGCGAGCGGTCGTCTCGCGGTAGGCGGCGGCCGCGTCGGGCACAGCCAGGGCGATAACGGCCACGCCGTCGCCGTGCAGATGGACATGGCGGGCGATGGCGTCGTCGGGGCTGAGGGCCGTGGTCAGCGCCAGGCGAATGGCTCCTTGCGACACGACATAGGAAGCGGCGCGGCGGTTGTCCGTCTCCAGGCCGCTATAGGCCACCGGGGCGAAGCCGAAGCCGGCGCAGTAGAAGTGGGCCGCCTGTCGGGCGTTGCCGCAGTAAAGCTCCAGATGGTCGATGCCCATAATGGGCAGAAAGTCGTCGGTCATCGACAGTCTCCTTGGGCGCGGGCGCGGCCGTCCGCCGCAAACGGATACCCAACAGTATAGGCCGTCCGCCGGCGCGCATCAACCGGTCAGGGCCAGCGCCCGGGAGCCACGACCGGGGCATGGCCGGACGCGGATTGACGCGGAGGGAGAAGCTTAGCGGAACCTCATTCCTTTGACGGCGCAATCGGCTATACTTGGCCCGTCATGCGTCGCTTGGCCTGGTTGCTCCTGTTCTTCCTGCTCCTGCCGGTCGCCTGTAGAGGGCGCGCGGACGGCGCGCCGACGCCTTTCCCAACGGCCGCGGCCACGCCCTCGCCCACAGCCGGCGGGCCGATCGCTCTGACCGTGACCGAGTTGGCCGCCGCGCCCGGCCTCTACCGGGACGCCGTGGTGCAGGTCACCGGCGTTTTCCGCAAGCAGCCGATCCTGGTGTGCGAAGTCGAGCCGTTCCGTTCGCCAGCCACGTGGGGCCTGGGCGAGGAAGGGCTACTCGTGTTGGCCGGCGGCTATGATGGGCAGGTGCGCGAGCTATTGCCGGAGGGGCTGCTCATGACCGCCGAAGGGCGCTGGCAGCGCTGGGAGGGGCTGGTCGGCTGCGGCAAGACGGCCGTCAACCGCGAGGTGTGGTATCTCAACGTCGGCCGCATCCTCTCGCCCAGTCCCCTGACCCAGGTGACGCTGACGCCCGGCGGGCCGGGCACGGCCGTGGCCGAAGTGCCGACGCTGGAGGGCGAGGCGACGGCGGCGCCCACTGACGACTTCTCTTTCCCCACGCCTTTGCCGGAGGAGGGCGTCACCCTCGAAGCAACTTCCCCGGCAGATGACTTCCCCGCGCCGACGGATGCGCTCTTGCCCACGGTCGCCTTGCCCACCCCGGAGGCCACTGAGACGCCGGACGGCTCGGCCACGGCCGCGGCCACTGAGACGCCCGGCACGCCCGGCACAGGGACGCCAACGATCACCGGCACCCCATCGACAGCGACACCGACCGTCACCGGCACGCCGCCCACCACCACGCCGACGACCCCCAGTGGCCCGGGACAGATCATCACCAAAGGCACCTGGGACGACTTCTATGAGGAGTTCACCACATCGATTCTGGCCGCGGGCACGACGGATCGCTGGGATCAAGAGGTCTTCGAAGACGAGACCTACACGATCTACGTCATCGCCCCGCCGCCGGTCGATATTGTCCTGTCGCTGCTGAAGGACGGCCAGACGCTCATCGATCGTCAGAACACGGCCGCGCCCGGCTTGCCGGAGGTGATTCCCGCGTCCAACATCACCGCCGAGGGCAGCTACCAGGTGCATGTGTCGACGCTGAGCGGGGCAACGGCCGAGTACGCCATCCTCACCAGCACCGATGTTGACTTCCCGCTGACGTTCGCCGGCATCCTTACGCCTGGCACTCCCCGCAACGGCATGCAACTGCCCGAAAGCACGACCCACTACTGGTTCTTTCAGGGGGGGGCCGGGGACGATGTGCGCATTGTCCTGGACCCGATTACCGGCGATGTTTACTTCGATCTGTATGGTCCTGGGCCTGAGATCATCGACTCGGCCGACGAAGGCTATGAGGGCGATCCGGAAACGTTGTCGTTCACGCTGGAGCTTAGCGGTCTCTATGCCATCAGCGTTAACGAGATCGAGGGCCTACCCATTAGCTACAACCTGTCGCTGACGCTGGAATAACGCCCAACTCCAGACAATCTAATTCGCCTCATAGACGGCCGCGCTATGCTTGGGCCACATGGATGATCCCTTGCGGCTCATTGTCCTGGCCGACGACCCCCTGACGCGGGCTGGTTTAGCGGCGCTATTGGCTAACCTGCCCGGCTGTCTGGTCGTCTTGCAGGGCAGCACCGCGCTGCTGGCCGACGCCGCCGACGGCGAGCTGGACCCGGCCGACGCCGTCCTATGGGATGTGGGCTGGGACGCGCCACGCGAGCGCGAGGAGCATCTGGGCTATAGCCTGCCCGTGCTGGCCCTGGCCCCGGACGAGGACGGCGCCGCCGCAGCCTGGGCGCTGGGTTGTCGGGGCGTCGTCTCCCGGGCGGCCGATGGGGAGCAGCTACTGGCCGCGGTACGGGCCGTCAGCGCCGGGCTGCATGTCTTCTCCCCGGTCTTGGCCGGCGCGTTGCGCGCTGGCATCGCCGACAGCACCCCGCCGGCCGTCGATCTGACGCCCCGCGAGAGCCAGGTACTGAGCTTGCTGGCCGAAGGACTGACCAACAAGGCCATTGCCCAACGCCTGTCGATCAGCGACCACACCGTCAAGTTCCACGTCAACGCCATTCTCGGCAAGCTGAACGCCCAAAGCCGCACCGACGCCGTCGTGCGGGCCACCCGCCAGGGCCTCATCTCCCTCTAGCTCCCTACCCATCCGGCTAGGCTGGCTCCCCGCCGTTCGGGCGATTCGCGCCGCGGCCAGCAGCGCTATTCTTGGTTCAACGGCACTCATCCGTGATGATCGAACCTAGTCAAGGAGAAAAGCGATGTCTGAAGCATTCCAAACTCTGTCGGACGGCCTGGCCAACGTCGTTGTCACTGCCGGCCCGGCCATCGTGCGCGTGGAGGCGCGGCGACACACGCCCGGCAGCGGCATCCTCTGGTCGGCCGACGGCCTCATCGTCACCGCCAACCACATTGTCCGGCGCGACGACAACATCACCATTGGCCTGAGCGATGGGCAGACGGCCGCGGCCAGCCTGGTCGGCCGCGACCCGTCAACCGACCTGGCCGTGCTGCGCGTCGAAGGCGCGACCGGCACGCCGCTGGAGCACGCCAGCGAGGCAGAAATGAGCGCCGGCCACCTGGCGCTGGCTCTGGCGCGGCCGGGGCGCACCGTACAGGCGGCGCTCGGTGTCGTCAGTGCGCTGGGCGAAAGCTGGCGCACGCCCATGGGCGGCAAGATCGACCGCTATCTGGCCACTGACGTAGTGATGTACCCCGGCTTCTCTGGCGGGCCGCTGGTGGGCGCGAACGGCCGGCTGTTGGGCTTGAACACATCCGGCCTGGGCGGCGACGCCAGCCTGGCCATCCCGGCCAGCACGCTCAGCCGGGTCGTGGAGGCGCTGCGCGCCAACGGCCGGGTGCGGCGCGGCTACCTGGGCATCAGCACTCAGCGCGCCCGTCTGCCGGAGAGTATTGCCACGCAGGTGGGCCAGAAGACCGGCCTGCTCATCATCGCCGTGGAGAGCGACAGCCCGGCCGAGGCCGCCGGCCTGACCCTGGGCGACACGCTGCTGGCCCTCAGCGGCCAGAGTATCAGCACCCACGAAGACCTGCTGGCGGCGCTTTCCGGCGATGTCGTCGGCCAGAAGGAAATCGCCCGCGTGTTGCGCGGCGGCCAGGTGCAGGAACTGTCGGTCAAGATCGGCGAACGCGAGTAAGCCCACCGGCTGGTGGGCGAGACAAGAAGAGCGCCAGGCCCCGGCGTATGGGTCTGGCGCTCTTTGGTTTCGGGCGGGTGAATGCTCCGGCTAGAACAGACGCCGCAGAGTGATGAAGCGGCGGCCGCCCTCGATGAGCGACACGCGGGCGCGGTAGAAGCCACCGTGGAGGGCCAGGTCTTGCTCGACGCGGCCGTCGCCATCCTGCGCCGGTTCGGCCACCATGCGCACCAGTTCGACATGGTCGATGAGGTCCATGATGGGCCGGCCGATGACGTTGTCTTCCGGCATGGCGAAAAGGGTGCGCGCGGCAGCATTGAGCACCAACAGGCGGAAATCCTCATCGACGACAATGACGGCGTCTTCGATCTGCTCCATCACCTCGCTCAGCACAGTGCGCTCGCGGGCCAGGCCGTGGAACATGTTGGCGTTGTTGATGGCGATGGTCGCATAGCCGCCCAGGGCCGACAACGCCCGCGTGTCGTTGCTATCGAACGACGAGTCCTTGACCTGATTAGTGACGCCTAACACGCCGATGGGCTTGTTCTGCAAGATCAGAGGCACATAGATGAGCGATTTGACCAGCAGAGCCGTGTGGGTGCGCTTCCATTGCGAGTCGGCGCCGATGGCGATGGCGCGCTTGGTCTGCAAGACCTTGCCGGCCAGACTGTCGGTGACGCGCTTGCGCATGGAACGCGCTTTCGTGTCCAGGTTCTTGGAGGCGCGGATGTATAGCTCGCCGCGCTCCTCATCCAGCAGCATCAGCGACCCCTCTTCCGCGCCGACGACGTAGACGGCCGCCTCGACCACCCGCTGCAAGACCTCCTCCAGGTCGAGCGAGGAAGAAACCGACTTGCCCACGCCGTAGAGGACGTTCAGTTCCTGTGCCCGGCGCTGCAACTGGGCGTTGCTTTCCATCAGCTGCTCCACGAGCTGGTCGCGCTCTTTCTGCAGGCGGCTCTCGCGCAGGGCCTTGTCGACCGACTCGCTCAGTTCGTCGGCGTCAATGGGCTTGATGATGTAATCCTTGATGCCCAGCCGGAAGGCGCGCACGGCCGTATCCTCCGACCCCTCGCCAGTGACGAGGATGGCCGGAATGTCGATGTTCCGCTCGCGCAACTTCTGCAAGACTTGCAGGCCGGTCAGGCCCGGCATCTGCTGATCGGTGATCATCAGGTCCGGTTCTTTGGCGATGGCCAGTTCCAGGCCCATGAGGCCATCCGACGCCGTCAGCACCTCGAAGCCCTTCGGCCGCAGGATATTCTCGACCAGAAAGTCGCGGATGTCCTGTGAATCGTCGATCACCAATACTCGTTCGTACATAAGCCACTCTACCCGGTGAATGGGAAAGCTTCACAAGTTTACTACTCGCCCGATAGGCAGGCAACTGGCCGCGCCGCCACTTGTCACCGCCCGGGGTCTGATATAGCATGATCGGGATGTTCAGTTCTAGCAGACATTACGCACAGCGGCGGCGCTGCGGTGCATATGTGGCGGCGCTGGCGGCGCTGCTGGCGCTGGCGGCCTGCGGCTCGGCCGGCGAGGCCGCCACAGGCGACACGACCGCGCCCGGCGGCGTGTCCGGCATCATCACGCGCATCGTCGAGCAGATCGCCTACGTCACCCGCACGCCCGACCCGGCCCAGGCGGCCGTACCGCATGACCCGGTCGTCCTCGACCTCAACCTCAGCGGCGAGTTGCCTGACCTGGACCCCGGCCAGGCCGGCAGTGATGCGCAACTAGACCTGGCGCAGAACCTCTTTGCCGGTCTGACAAACTTCAACCCCGACAGCAATGTGATTGAGCCTGAGCTGGCCACCAGTTGGGAGACCAGCGCGGACGGCCGCGTGTGGACCTTCCATCTGCGTGACGACATCTTCTGGTTGCGGAGCGGCAACCCTCTGCCGGGCAGCAGCGCGCCCCTGTCGGTCAACTCCATCCGCCCGGTCACGGCCGACGATGTCGCCTTTGCCATCCAGCGCCTGTGCGCCCGCGATGTGGTGTCGCCGATGGCCTTCTCTCTGTTCATCATCGACGGCTGCGAGCGCGCCTACACCACCCTGGAGCCGACCGACGCCGATCGCGCGGCGGTGAACATTCGCGCCGTCAATGCGACGACGCTGCAAGTAACGCTGACGGAGCCGGCCGGCTATTTTCTGACACTGACGAGTATGTCCCTCTTCCAGCCCGTGCCGCGCGATCTTGTCGATGAGCTGGATAACGAGTGGCGCAACGCCGCCGGCGACCTGAGTACCGGCTGGCAAACCCCGCAAAACCTTGTCACCAGCGGTCCCTTTGTGGCCGTGCCGGCGATGACCTCGGAAAGCATGACCCTCTACCGCAATCCGCGCTGGCCGCTACCGGTGACGGGCAACATCGACACGATCAACATCGTTTTTTTCGAAGATGAACAGGACGCCTTCGAAATGTGGGTCACCCGCAAGCTGGACTTCGCCCCCTTGCCGGCGGCCGAGCGCGAGGCGCTGCTGGCGCGCGCGCCGGAAAAGGTGCGCGTCACCCCCGATGAGGTCCTCTTTTACCTGGGCTTTAACTTCGACAGCCAGGTCTTTCGTGAGCCGGAAGTGCGCCGGGCCTTCAGCGCGGCCATCGATCGGCAGCGTCTGGTCGATGAGCTTTACGATGGCCGCGGCCTGCCCATGCGCCACGCCGGTGTGCCGGGCGTCGTCGCCTCCATTCCCAACGACGAGGTTGGCGTCGGCTATAGCCCGGACTACGCTCGCCAGCAGATGGCCGCCAGCACCATCCGTAGCTGCCGGCTGATGCCCGAGATCAAGTTCCGCGTCAGTTCGGCCGACCTGTCATTGCGGCAGGCGGAGTTGTTGCGCGACATGTGGATCGAGGAGCTGGGTTGTGATCAGGAAACGATCACGATCGAACAGGTGCAGTTCGGCGAGCTTCTGGCCGGCACACGCCCGGACGCGATCGGCCGCCCCGACATTTGGGAGTTGGCCTGGGCGCCAACCTACCCCGATACCCACAATTTTCTGACGAACCTCTTGCACTGCCGGCTGAGCGAGAACCGCCAACTCCGCCCCTGCTCGGAGGTGGACACACTGCTGGAGCGCGCGGCTACGGCGGTGAACCCGGCCGAACGGACCGACCTCTACCATCAGGCGGAATCGCTCTTCTTCAACGAGACCGGCATCTTCCCCATCGCGCCGCTCTACACGCGCGCCCAGTATTGGGTCGTCCAGAGTTGGGTCAGCTTCGCGCCAGTGGCCTTCGGCGGACAGCAATGGGACCGCATCGTTCTCGACGAGACATTGAAAGACCTGGAGCGCAGCCGCTAGATGGACGTCTGGGAAGAGTTCGCCGGTTGGGCGGCGGCGTTGGGAACACCCCTCTCGCCGGCCCAGATCGCCCAGTTCGCTGCCTATGAGGCTCTGCTGCTCGACTGGAACGCGCGTATCGCCCTGACGGCCATCCGCGAGCCGCGCCAAATCCGCATCCGCCACTTCCTCGACGCGCTCAGTTGCGCAGCCGCCACCGGCCCGCTGGACGGCCACAACCTGATCGATGTCGGCAGCGGCGCGGGCTTCCCCGGCCTGCCGCTAAAGATCCTCTACCCCGGCCTGCGCCTGACGCTGGTAGACAGCGTGGCCAAAAAGACGCGCTTTCTGGAACGGGTCGCGGCCGAGTTGGGCCTGCGCGATGTGGTCATCATCGCCGAGCGCGCCGAGGCGTTGGGGCAAGCGCCAGCCCACCGCGAAGCATACGACTGGGCCACCGCCCGGGCGGTGGCCGAGTTGCGCGTGCTGGCCGAGCTGCTCTTGCCCCTGTGCCGCGTCGGCGGGTGGATGCTGGCGCAGAAGGGGGACAGCGCCGCGGCCGAGTTGGCCGCCGCCGGCCCGGCCATCGTCGCCGTCGGCGGCGGCGCGGCGCGTCTGACGCCGGTTCGGTTGCCGGAGACCGATGCCGCCCATTATCTGGTTGTCATCGACAAGGCCCGGCCGACCGAGGCGCTCTACCCGCGACGGGTAGGAATGCCGGCAAAGAGACCTTTGTAGGGCGTGTGGGGACGGCGATCAGTCGCTGTGTTCGACACGGCCACCAGCAACGCGGAGAGTGGCGGCGACGGCCAGAAATTCGGCAGTGAAAAGACTGGGGTCGGTGGAGGTCAGCAGCGCCTGGCCTGTGCCCTGGCTGCGCGCCTGTTCGAGGACATAGGTCAGCAGCGCCGCGCGCCGGTGCTGATCCAGTTCGGCGCTGACTTCGTCCAGCAGCAGGATGGGTGTGTCGTCTGTGGCGGCCTTCATCCAGCCGATCTCGGCCAGCTTGAGGGCCAGGATAGCCGTGCGCACCTGGCCGCGCGAGCCAAACGGCCCCAGGTTCTTGCCGTTGACCAGGATGGCCCAATCGTCGCGGTGGGGGCCGACGGTTGACAAGCCGCGGGCCAGGTCGGTCGTTCGCGCCAGAGCCAGCTCCGCGGCGAAGCGCTCGGCGATTACCCCCCGGTCGGGCAACTCCTGGAGCCGATCCCCTTCGCGCAGCAACTCGTCGACGGATTTGCGGCCGTTGGTGTACCAGCCCGGCAGATAGCCCAGGCGCAAGGACTCGCGGCCGCCGATCAGGTCGCGGAAGTAGATGTCCTGCGCCAGGCGGGCCATTTCGGCCAGGAAGACGGCTCGCCGCTGCAAGACAAGGCTACCCGGTTCCACCAGCTTATCGGTCAGCACTTGCAACACGTCGGCCGCGTTGCGTGTCTGTCCCTCGGCCATCCGGCGCAGCAGGGCATTGCGCTGCTCCAGCACCTTGTTGTAATTGGAAAGCTCGCGGCAGTATTCGGCGTCCACCTGGCAAAGGGTGATATTGAGATAGCGCCGCCGGCTGGCGGGCGGCCCAGTGGCCAACTCGACATCTTCGGGCAGAAAAAGGACGACCCGCAACTGGCCGAGCAGGTCCATCAGGCGCACCTTGCGCCGGTTGATGAGCGCCTCGCGCCGGAAGGCGCCCTGGCCGCTGCTCGTCCACGCGCCACGCTCCTCGATGATCAGCCGCATCTCCAGGTGGCGCGGGCCATCGGGGCGGAGCACATCGGCGACGATACGGCCGGCGATGACGGGGTCATCGTTCTGTTGCGCGTCCCAGTTGAGAAGCTGCTGATCGGCGCTGGCGTGGGGCGAGCGGGTGGTGGCCAGGAAATAGATCGCTTCCAGCAGGTTGGTCTTGCCCTGGGCGTTGTCGCCATGCAACAGGACGACGCCCGCCGGTAGGTCAAGCTCCAGACGGGCGTAGTTGCGGAAGTTAGTCAGCGACAGACGACGGACCTGCATGGGCGCAAAGATATGGCGAAACGGATCGATTGGCAAGGCCAGCCCTTAGAGGGTTTGCGGCGCTCTGGCCCGCGTGCTATGCTCACGGCGCTACGGTGGGCCGTGTTCACCGCAGCAGGAGTTCCCGCGATGGATGAACACGACGACTCAACCGATTCGCCCCTGCGCGCTGTGCTGACATTTCTGCTCATTGTCGTCGTGCCGCTGGCGATTGGCCTGTTCGCGGCCGCGCGCCTGCTGCCCAAGCCCCAGATTGGCATCATCCGTCTCAGCTACGACATCAATAGCCAGACCGCCTATGAAATTGGCGAGCAACTGCGAACGGCGCGCGAGAACCCGGCCATCAAGGGCGTCGTCCTGATCATCAACAGCCCCGGCGGCTCGGCCGCCTTCAGCGAAGAGCTGTTCCTGGACGTGTTGGACACACGCCGCGAGTTACCCGTCGTCGCCTCCATCGACCTTCTGGCGGCCAGTGGCGCGTATTATATGGCCGCCGCGGCCAATGAAATCTATGCCAAACCCACCTCCTCCGTCGGCAGCGTCGGCGTCATTGCCTCTCTGCCGGGCGATATTTTCATCGACGAAGACCTGCTGACCACCGGCCCCTACAAGGCCTTTGGCAGCACGCGCGACGGCTACGTGCGCCAGATCGAGCGGGCCAAGCTCGCCTTCCTGGACGCGGTGCAAACCGGCCGCGGCGACCGCCTGAAGATGGACATCCCGACACTGTCGCGGGCCGAGATCTACACCGGCGTGCAGGCGGCCGAATTCGGCCTTATCGACGGCCTGGCCTCTGGCGAAGAGGCGCTGCGGCAGGCCGCGACGCTGGCCGGTGTGCGCGCCTACGAGGCCGTCGAGCTTTACCCGCTGACCTTTGACACCGACACCATTCCCCTGCCACAAGTGCGCTACCGCCCGCAGCCGATTGACGACGCCCGTCTTTGGCAAGCCCCCTCGGCGATGGCTCCCGGCCTCTACTACCGCTACGTCGAGCCGGGCGTCGCCCACTGACCGACGCGCCCCGTAATATCATGCGTAAAGCCGTTCTCTATCTCGTCATCTTCCTCGGCCTGCTGGCCGTGCCCCTGGTCGTGCGCTATGGGCAATATTACCGCCCGCTGGCCGAGGCCCCGGCGACGCCACCGGTCTACACCGGCGCGGGCATCGGCGCGGTGTCCACCCCGGAGGCGGGCAATGGCGCGGACACCGTCCAGGCCAGCGCGCCGCTGCGCGTGGCCGGCGCGACGCGCGGCATCATCGTTCTCGACCAGGCCCACGGCAACCAGTTCACGCGCGAAGAGCTGGCCACGCTGGACGGTCTGCTGGCGGCCCGCGGCCTGCAGGTGCGGCCGTTGGCCGAGGGCGATCTGAGCGAGGCGCTGCGCGCGGCCGCCGGGCTGGTGGTCATCACCCCCGTGCGCGGCTACAGTGCCGCCGACGCCCAGGCGGTCAGCGACTTCGTCGCCCGCGGCGGCCGTGTCCTGCTGGTGGGCGACCCCACCCGCTACAACATCGAGTTCGACGAGGCCGACGTCTTCGCCCCACCCGTTGTCGAGACGGCCCAGGTGCCGCTCAACGACCTGGCCAACGCTTTCGACATCACCTTCCGCAACGACTATCTCTACAACACGGTCGAGAACGAGGGCAACTTTCGCAACATCCTGCTGGATGCCGGCGGCTTCGGCGACGACGCGCTGACCGATGGTCTGAAGCGGCTGGCGCTCTACAGCAGCCACTCGCTGCAACTAGGCCCGGCGGCGGCCGCGCTGCTGTCGGCCGACGACAATACCTGGTCGTCGGCCACCGACCGGCCGGGCGGACTGGTTCTGGCCGCTCTCAGCCCGGCCGCGAGCGATGCCGGGCAGCTGCTGGCCATCGGCGATGTCCACTTCCTGACCGAACCCTACAGCACCGTCTACGACAACGGCGCTTTCGTCGGCCGCGTGGCCGACTTCCTGGCCGGCGGCAGCGGCAGCACAGGTACGCTGGCCGGCTTCCCCTACTTCTTCCACTCGCCCATTGACCTGGTTTACAGCGAAGACCCCAACCTGGGGCCGGACGCCTTCGACGACATCATCGCTCTGCAAGCCGCCTTCCGCGGCGCGGGGCTGTCGCTGGCCCTGGCCGACGAAGCGGCCGACGACCACGACGCCATTTATGCCGGCCTTTATAACACGGCCGACGATGTGGCCGCCCTGCTGGATGACGCCGGCGTGGACCTGGTCATCCGCCCGGCCATCTCGCGCCCCGACGCCACGGCGGCCGACGCCACGCCCACGCCGTCGAGCGGCACGCGCCTGCTCCAGTCCCCTCTGGGCGATGTGGAGATGGCTGGCACAGCGTTGCTGCTGCTGGCCGACGACGGCACGCGGCGGCAGATGGTCGTCCTGGCGGCCAGCAATGATGGGCTGGAGAGCGCCCTGACGCGGCTGCGCGGCGCGGCCTCGGCCGAGGGCGTCAACCTGACCGACTGCCTCATCCAGGGCAACCTGGCTCTCTGCCCAACCGGCGTAGCCAACGAGCCGGTGGAGTACGCGCTGGTCACCAGTGGCCCGGCCGAGGAGCCGACGGCCGAGCCGGAAAAGGAGCCGGAGCCGTCCGGGGAGGAGCAGGGAGACAACGCCGAACCGACTGACAAGGGCGTCATCGAACTGGGCGAGACGAAAACGGCCGAGTTGGATGCCGATGAAGTTCACGTCTGGACCTTCAGCGGTGGCCCGGCGACGATCAACATCACCGTGGACCCCGACACCGACATGGACGCCGTTCTGGCGCTCTTTGGGCCGGACGGGACACTGATGGCCAACCTCGATTCCGCTTTCGCCGGCGGCGTCGAAGAGATGCGCGGCATCGAGATTCCCGACGACGACGATTACTTCATCATCGTCCACGACTTCTTCAATGACGGCGGCCATTATACGTTGAGCGTCGCCGCCGGCGAGCCGGAGCCGCCGGGAGATTAGCCGACGATGGATTCACCCGATATCGTTCTGATCGTGCTGGACACGCAGCGGGCCGACCGGCTGGGTTGCTACGGCCACGACCGGCCCATCACGCCCAACCTCGACCGCTTCGCCGCCGGCGGGGCGCTGTTCGAACGGGCCATCTCGCCCGCGCAGTGGACGATCCCCAGCCACGCCTCTCTGTTCACCGGCCTGTACCCGACGGCCCACGGCGTCACCCAGTCGTCGCAGAGCCTCAGCAGCAGCCGGCCGCACCTGGCCCAGGTGCTACGCCATCTGGGCTATGAGACGGTCGGCTTCTGTAACAACCCGCTGGTAGGTGTGCTCAACAACGGCTTCAAGCGCGGCTTTGGCACCTTCTACAACTACGGGGGGGCTTTCCCCAGCCTGCCGCGCCAGTCCAACCCCTGGCCCTGGCCTCTCAACCGCGTCGCCGAAGGCTACACCCAGTTCCTGCGCCGCATCTCTTACCCCATCCAGAACTTTTTCGGCCAATCCGACCTGGCCTTCCGCGTATCGCTCCACGCCGTTCTAACGCCGCTGTGGTCAAAGATGGCCAACTTCAAGGGACAGAACGAGCGCTCGGTCGATGACATCGTTCAGTTGCTGGAGGAGCGCGAGGCGCAAGCGGCCGACCGGCCGCTATTCCTGTTCCTCAATCTGATGGAGACGCACCTGCCCTTCTGGCCGCCGGGTGAATTCATCGACCGCGTCGCCCCCTACTTCCGCGACAGTAAGGAGGCGCGCACCATCCTGCGCACCTGGAACCGCGAGGCCTACCGCTGGGCCGCCCCGCTGGCCGAGCCGCTGGCGGAGCTGGAGGCGCGCGTCCTCAATGACCTGTACGACGCCGAAGTGGCCTACCAGGACGACTACCTGGGCCGTCTCTTCGCGGCCCTGGAGGCGCGCGGCCGTGGCCGCGATACGCTGACAGTCATCGTCGCCGACCACGGCGACGGGCTGGGCGACCACGGCTACTTTGGCCACGCCTTCGTCGCCTATGACGAACTGGTGCATGTGCCCCTCATCGCTCACTGGCCGGCCCGGCTGGCCGCCGGCACGCGCGTCGCCACGCCGGTCAGCACGCGGCGCATCTTCCACACGCTCATTGACGCCGCCGCGCCGACGTCGGAGACGGCCGCCGTTGTGGCCGAGACGCTGGCCGAGGACGCGCCCAACGTCCGTCGCCTGTCGCTGCGCCACACATTGGACGGCCGTGACCCCGAGGGAGCCACGGCCTTCAGCGAGGTCTATCCGCCGCTCAACTTCGTCCGCGCCATCGAGACGCGCCAGCCGGAGCTGCTGGCCCAGTTCCGCTGCCTGGCCACGCGACGCGCCGTCGTCCGCCCGGCGCGGGTCTCCTCCGGCACAGCCGAGCCGCTGAAGCTCATCCACGTGGACGGCACGGCCGACGCGCTCTTCAACCTGGCCGCCGACCCGCGGGAGATGGACGACCTGCTCAACCAACAGCCGGAGATGGCCGCCGCTCTGGACCACGCCCTGGAGCAAATGTCCCAGCGCGTGGAGCGCGAGCGCGAGGCGCAGCCGGCCGGCGCGGCGGTCGATCTGGACAGCGACGAGCTTCTCCGCCAGCGGTTGCGCGGGCTGGGCTATCTGGAATAATTGATTATCCTTTTTCAACGGGTGAGACATGCTAGACGGTATTCAGATTGACCCGGTTGCCTTCACGATTCCCATCGGGGACGGGTTTCCCATTTATTGGTACGGCATCCTTGTCACGCTCGGCATCGCCGTCGGCGTGTGGTGGGGCGCGCGCGAGATCGCCAGGCGCAATCAGAACGTCGATGAGTTCTTCAACGGGCTAATCCTCGTCGTCTTTAGCGGCTACGTCTTCGCCCGCCTGACCTACGTCACGATGGAGTCATTCGCCGGGCGCGGCGCGCAGTTCGAGACGTTCTGGGACCTGATCAACATCCGCTCCGGCGGCATCAACATCCTGGGGGGATTCATCGGCGCGGCCGTCGTCGGCTACATCTACATCCGTGCCCGCGGCCTCAACTTCTGGCACTATGCCGATGTGGCCGGCCCGGCGGTGCTCATCGCCCAGGCCATCGGCCGCTGGGGCAACTTCATCAACCAGGAACTCTACGGCCCACCGACGACGCGGCCGTGGGGCATCCTCATTGACGCCCAACACCGCCTGCCTCAGTATGCCGACCTGCAACAATTCCCGCTGACCACACGCTTCCATCCGACCTTCCTCTATGAGTCCATCTGGTTGCTGCTGGGCTTCATCGTCCTGGTGGCGCTCAATAGCCGCAACCGGGACAAGTGGCGGGCGGGCACGCTCTTCGGCCTCTTCCTCATCTGGTGGGGCGCGGGGCGGGCCGTGCTGGAGTTCTTCCGGCCCGATCAGGTCACTATCGGCGATTCGTCCATCACCTACTCCTTTCTGCTGGCCCTGGGCCTGGCCATCGCCGGCGTGTGGGTGGTGCTGCGGCGCAACAACAACCGCCGGCCGGAGGTCTTCACGCGCCGGCGACGTCGCACGGTAAAGCCCAAGCCGCGCCGGCAAGCCTAGCGGCGGCCATCTGAGCGCGCCCGGCGCGCAGCGAGGCGGAGATCATGCAATTCGCAGCTGAATACGGCGAAACCGCGCTGACCTTCGACGATGTGTTGCTTGCGCCGGGCTACTCCGAAGTGTTGCCCGCGCAAACGCGCACGCGCACGCGCCTGGTCGGCGACCTCTATCTGAATATTCCTCTTCTCTCGGCGGCGATGGACACAGTGACCGAAGCGCCGATGGCCATTGTTCTGGCCCGGCTGGGCGGCCTCGGCGTCATCCACCGCAATCTGACGCCGGAGAAGCAGGCCGAGGAGGTCGATAAGGTCAAACGCTCCGAGTCGGGCATGATCGTCGATCCGCTGACGCTGCGGCCGGAGGACACGCTGGCCACGGCTGAGGCCCTGATGGCCCGCTACCACATCTCCGGCATCCCTATCATCGACGATGACGGCCGCCTCGTCGGCATCCTGACCAACCGCGACACGCGCTTTGTACAACCTGGCCCGCAGCCCATCGCCGACTTCATGACCCATGAGGGGCTGGTTACCGCGCCGGTGGGCACAGGCCTGGAGGAGGCCAAGGCCATTCTCCACCGCCACCGCATCGAGAAGCTACCCCTCGTGGACGGCGACGGCCGCCTCAAGGGCCTGATCACCGTCAAGGACATCCTCAAGAAGATCGACTACCCCGACAGCGCCGTGGATGAGCACGGGCAGTTGCTCTGCGCCGCGGCCATTGGCGTGGGTGACAAGGCGCTGACCCGGCTCGATTGTCTAGTGGAGGCCGGCGTCGATGCGGCAGCCATCGACACAGCCCACGGCCACACGCGGCTGGTGCTGGAAACCATCCACGCCGCCCGCCGCCGCCACCCTCGCCTGCCCATCATGGCCGGCAATGTCGTCGATGGGGCTGGCGCGCGGGCGCTCATCGAGGCCGGAGCCGGGGCAATCAAGGTCGGCATCGGCGCGGGTTCCATCTGCACGACGCGGATCGTCGCCGGGGCGGGCGTGCCCCAGGTATCGGCCATCGCCGCCGTGTCCGCCGTCGCCCGCGCCCTGGACACGCCAGTCATCGCCGACGGCGGCATCAAGTACAGCGGTGACATCGTTAAGGCGTTGGCCGCCGGGGCCGACGCGGTCATGCTCGGCTCATTGCTGGCTGGTCTGGAAGAAAGCCCGGGCGAGATCATCCTCTACGAGGGCCGCCGCTACAAGGTCTACCGCGGCATGGGCAGCATGGGCGCAATGCAGGGCTTCGGCGCGGATCGCTACGGCAGCGGTGTCGCGACGCCGGTCGCCGCGCCCGATGATGTAGTCGCACCACCGGCGGCACCCTCCCCCACCGGCGGCCAGGGGCGCGACAAGCTCGTGCCGGAGGGCGTCGAGGGACAGGTGCCCTATAAGGGCCAGTTGCGCGATGTCGTCTACCAGATGATGGGGGGTGTGCGTTCAGGCATGGGCTATGTCGGCGCGGCCGACCTGGCCGAGTTGCGCGCCAAGGCCCGCTTTGTACGCATCACCAACGCCGGCCTGCTGGAAAGCCACCCCCACGGCGTCCTGATCACCAAAGAAGCGCCCAACTATCAGGTCAGGGGCTAGGGAAGCAGGGTCTCAAACCCGCAATCTCTTCTCTAACTCCAGAACCCAAGCCCTCATCCCTAACCTATGAACAAAGGCGTCATCTACGCAGCAGTGGCTTACATCATGTGGGGTCTGCTGCCCATCTACTGGAAGGCGCTCCACAGCGTGCCCTCCACCCAGATCGTTGCCCACCGGGTCGTCTGGTCGCTGGGTTTCGTCGCCCTGGTTCTCACGGCGCGCCATAATTGGGGCTGGCTCAGCGGCGTACTGCGACGGCCGCGCGTCCTTCTTGCGTTCGTCCTGTCCGGCACGCTGCTGACGATCAATTGGCTAGTCTACATCTGGGGCGTCAACGCCGGCTTCATTGTCGAGACCAGCCTGGGCTACTTCATCAACCCCCTGGTCAACGTCATGCTTGGCTACGTGATCCTCAAGGAACGGCTGCGCCCGGCCCAATGGCTGGCGCTGGCCATCGCCCTGGGCGGCGTGCTATACCTGACGTTCAGCTACGGCGCGTTCCCGTGGATCGCCCTGACGCTGGCCTTCACCTTCGGCTTCTACGGTCTGATCCGCAAGACGGCGGCGCTGAACTCGGCCGAGGGCCTGTTCCTGGAGACGGCCATCATTTTTCTGCCCGCGCTCGGCTTTCTGCTGTTGCAGGAGACGCGCGGCGTCGGCGCGCTGGCCCACACCGACGTCCGGACGACCATGCTGCTGATCGGCGCGGGGGCGGCGACGAGCATCCCGCTCATCCTCTTCGCCGCCGGCGCGCGGCGCATCACTCTGACCTCGCTGGGACTGCTGCAATACCTCGCCCCGACGCTGCAATTCCTCATCGGCGTCCTGATCTACCATGAGCCGTTCGGGCCTGATCGGGTTGTGGGCTTCAGCTTGATCTGGCTGGCGCTGATCCTCTATACGACGGAAAGCCTGCTGACCCATCGCGGCCGGCGAATGGCCCGCCGGCCGCAGCCCGCCGACCGGTAACGCGCCGTGTCTCCTTACGACCACAACACCTACCTCTCGCCGTTCACCTGGCGCTACGGCAGCGAGCCGATGCGCTACATCTGGTCAGAGACGCACAAGCGGCGGTTGATGCGGCAAGTCTGGGTGGCGCTGGCCGCGGCGCAGCACGTCGCCGGGCTGGTGACGGCCGAGCAGCTGGCCGACCTGGAAGCCCACGTCGATAGCATCGACATCCCGCGCGCCCTGCAAATTGAGCGGGAAACGCGCCATGACGTGGTGGCCGAGATTCGCGCCTTCGCCGAACAGTGTCCCATCGGCGGCGGCGTCATCCATTGGGGAGCCACCAGCGCCGACATCACCGACAATGTCGATGTGCTGCGCCAGCGCGAGGCCGCCCGCCTGCTGGCCGAGCAGTTACGCCGGTTGCTGCTGGCCTTTGCGCGGCGTATCGACGAGACGGCCGGCGTCGTCATCATGGCCCACACCCACATGCAGCCGGCCGAGCCGACAACATTGGGCTACCGCCTGGCCATGTACGCGCAAGACCTGGCCGAGGACGAGCGCCGGCTGACGACCCTTATCGCCGATCTGCGCGGTAAGGGACTGAAGGGGGCCGTGGGCACACAGGCGGGCTTCATCGAGGTCCTCAACGACTGTGACATGACCCCCACCCAGCTGGAAGCGTTGGCTATGGCCCGGCTGGACCTGCCCTACTACCCCGTGGCCGGGCAAACCTATACGCGGCAACAGGACTTGCGCGTGCAAAGCACACTGTCGGCCATCGCCGCCTCGCTGCACAAGTTCGCCCTCGACTGCCGCATTCTCCAATCGCCGCCATTCGGGGAGTGGGCGGAGCCGTTTGGCCAGCGCCAGGTCGGCTCGTCGGCCATGCCCTTCAAGCGCAATCCCATCAACGCCGAGAATATCTGCTCGCTGGCCCGCTATGTGGCCGCACAGACGGCCGTAGCCTGGGACAACGCCTCTCAGGCCGTGCTGGAGCGCAGCCTGGACGACAGCGCCAATCGCCGCCTGTTCGTGCCGGAGAGCTTTCTGGCCGTGGATGAAATGTTGCGGCGGGCTACGGCGCTGGTGGAGGGACTGACCTTTGACCACGACCAGATGGCCCGCAACGTAGCCCGCTATGGCCCTTTCGCGGCCACAGAGCGGGTGCTGATGGCCGCCGTGCGCGCCGGGGCCGACCGGCAGGAAGCGCACGAATGGCTACGCGAAGCCAGTCTGCATGCCTGGGAGGCCATCCGCCACGATCAGGCCAACCCTCTGACGGAACTGCTGGCCGCCGACGCCCGCCTGACCGCCTACCTGCCTGCCGAGGCCGTTCGCGCGCTCATGGACGCCAGCGGCTATGTGGGCACGGCCGCCGAGCGGGCGCGGGCGTTGGCCGACACGCTCAAGACACCGCTCCCTAACCCCCGCCGCCTGTAGTTTGTCCGGCAACTTCTCGCGCCCCTCGGCCGATAGGGCTACCCGCCCCCACTCCGGTCACCGCGCTGAGCATCTCGCCGGCGCTGGTAGCGGCCAGGTCGCCGTGGAACTGCTTGTCGAGGCCGAACCGGCCCAGGCCCCAGGCCCCGATCGCCGGCCACAGCCACAGCCACAGCCACAGCCTCACAGGCTGTGCTACAGGCTGCATGCTGTGCAAAGTAGTACAGCCTGTCAGGCTGTCGTCGCCAGCCACAGCCACAGCCACAGCCCAGCCACAGCCTGTCAGGCTGTGCTACAGGCTGGACCCGCAGGAGCGATAACGACCTATCGCCGCGCGCAGGTTTGCGCGTGCCTGTGCCTCCAGGCTGCGAATGAAATGCTGAGTGTGGTAGGCGCGCTGCGGGTCGGTGTAGACGCGGGCGACCGTGGCTTCAGCCACGCCCGGCCAGAGCGCCCGCCACCGCGTGGCCAATCGTTCAGCCGCCACTATTGGCAAAACGCCCGCGCTACGGCCAGATAGACCTCGACGCACGCCTGCACGCTGGCCAGATCGACCCACTCCTCAACCGCGTGCGCCCCTGCGCCGGCCGGGCCGAAGAGCACCGTCGGGATGCCGGCGGCGTGGAGCGAGGCGGCATCCGTCCAGAACGACAAGCCTATCGGCGCGAGCGGTCGGCCCAACACAGCTGCACCGGCCGTCTGCACTACCTCGGCAATGGCCGCGCCGGTGGGCGTTTCCATTGGCGTGCGCTCCAGGCCCAGGCGTACTTCGGCGCGAAAGGCGGGGTCCTTGGCCGCCAACCGATCGACGATGGCTTGCAGTTCGGCCGCGGCCATCACCCCCGTCTCGCCCGGCAGCGTGCGCCGCTCCACGGACAGGACGCAGCGCTCCGGGTAACTGGATAGCTCCTGCCCGCCGGCGATGAGCGAGGCATGGACGGAGCCGCGGCCGAGCAGCGGGTGGGCCGGGCCGCGAGCCAGGTCGTGGCTCAGGCGATCCAGCCCGGCCAGCACACCGCCCATCTTGACGATGGCATCGACGCCCAGATGCGGCCGCGAACCGTGGGCCGCCACGCCGCGCGTCTCAACTTCCAGCCACACGAAGCCGCGGTGGGCCACAATGAAGTCCAGTTCCGTCGGTTCGGCGACGATGGCCCCATCGGCGCGATAGCGCTCGGCCACGGCCAGCGTGCCCAACCCGGCGTGCTCCTCGTCCATCACCGCCGTAACGATGACATCGCCGCGTAGCCCCAGCTGGGCCGCTTCGGCCGCCGCCACCAGGCAGGCCGCCAGCCCGCCTTTCATGTCGTAGGCCCCGCGGCCGTAGAGGCGGCCGGCCCGCACCTGCGGCGTGTGGGGCGCGGTCATGCCGGCGACACCAACGGCGTCGGTGTGGCCGTTGAGCAGCAGCGTCCGGCCGCCGCCCCGGCCACGGGCGATGCCGATGACATTCGGCCGGCCGGGCACAACCTCATCGAGGCTAACTTCCAGCCCCGCCTCAGCCAACCAGCCGGCGATGAAACGGGCGATGGCCCCTTCCCCGACCGCGCCGGGGACAAGGTTGGGGTTGGTCGAGTCGATAGCCACCAGATCGGCCAGGAGTTGCTCGACGTGGGTCATGCCGGCCCCGCCGCGGTCAACAAGGGGCGCAGCTCCTCGGCCCAGGCGCGGATGTCATCCCAATTGCGGTGATCCCCCTCCGACCAGACGCCCAGGCGGACGCTGATGCGGAAGTTAAGCCGCGCCCGGAAGCCCGGGACCTGGCTGATATCCAGCGCTCCGGCGAACAGGCCCATGCTGACCGGCTCGACAAGATCGCGCACCGGCTGCAGCCACTTGGCAACCTCGTCGTGATAGTCCTTGTTGGTCATGGCCAACGTCATGCAAACCAGGAAGGCCGCGAAGGGGCGGGCCGCCAGCGCAGCGCGGTGGTCGCGGACGAATTGCAGGGCCTCCGGCAGCCACTGCGCGCCCTGGATGGCGCTGCCAACGACGACGGCGCGGTAGGGGGACAGGTCGCTCACCTCACCGACCGGCCGCACCTCCACCGCCGTGCCGTCTTCGGCCAATACCTGCCCAATGACTTCGGCCACGCCAGCAGTCGTGCCGGTGCGGCTGGCGTAGGCAATGAGAATCTTCTCTGACATGGTTCTTACCTCGCAGGATTCAATTCCTCAATAGTCGGCCGGAACCTCAGCCGCTCGACCCAGTCACGTAACTCGACATCGGTTAGCTGGCGTCCCTCGCCGCTGACGGCCACCAGCATGGCCTCCATCATGTTTGTGCCGAAGGAGCGTCCCTCGAAGCGCGGGGTCGTCGTGACCAGATAGCGGACGCCCGCGGCCCGGAAGGTGGCCACATCGGCCGGGGTGGTCGTGTTGGTGCAGATGATCTTGCCGTCGAGGCGCGTGGGCATGTAGCGCTTGACATAATGACAGTCGCCGGCGATGACCGACGCCCACTCGTACCACTGGCCGAACTTGGGCGTGTTGATCTCCTGCTTCTCGCCCGTTGGGTAGATCCATTTGAACGGCAGACGGCTGACAACGGGCAAGATCAGGGCGGCGACGCGCTTGATGGACGCGGGCGAGCGCAAGGGCAGCGGCAGCCCCAGGCCGAACATAAGGTCGCCGAAGACGCCCTCATAACCGCGTTCGAGGAAGGACATGGCCATGCCCCAGCGGTCAGCGCCGCTGGTCATCAGCACGCGCCGCGGCGACGGTGGGCCGATTTGCGCCTCCATGTAGGCGGCAACGTCACGCTCCAGGGTGTTCTTCAACCCGGAGCCGTCCACCACCGGGGTCTGGTGGACGTAGCGTAGCAGCGGGGCGACGGAGTGAAGCGGGTAGTACTTGTCGCCGACAGTCAGGCCGAGGTCGGTGCCGCCAACGCCGAAAGCGTCCACTTTGCCATCCAGCTCGCCGTATAACTCGGCGGCCTTGTCCATGTCGCCATCCGTGCCGATGCGCTCGATACGAACTTGTTGGCCCAACAGGTCCAGTTCAACGGCCGAGTTGCGCTTGGAGGAGCCAAGACTAATGCTGACTGCGCGTTTCATGGCGTGTGCTCCGATAAAAAGAGGAGGATTAATGGGGCAATTATCCACGCCTGGGGCAACCAGGCACGCACTTCGTCATCGATATCGGCGCCATCATTTGACCTGATTTCGACAGTAGACCAACAGGCAGGTTGGCAGCGCCAATGTCCATCGCGGAAGTTCAAGGATGGCTCCGCTGGGAGTAGCGATAGGGAATTAAGGAGCGGCAGCCATTCATCTCTCATATCGAGCCAGAACATAGCCTCGTATTCTCGTGCTAAAATAAAGAAAATCAGAGAAGCAGGAAGGTGTCATGGCAAACCAGTCGATCTATACAATGAGTTTCGCCAGAGTCTATCCGCTGTATGTTAAGAAGGCGGAGAGAAAAGGACGTACAAAAACAGAAGTTGACGAGATCATCCGTTGGCTGACGGGCTATAAGCAGCCAGAGTTGGAAACGCAACTGGAAAAACAGACAGACTTTGAAACCTTCATTGCGGAAGCTCCCCGGCTCAATCCATCGCGGGCTTTAATCAAAGGGGTCGTCTGCGGTGTCCGGGTGGAAGACATCGCGGAGCCAACTATGCAGACAATCCGGTATTTGGATAAGCTGATCGACGAATTAGCAAAAGGCAAAGCGATGGCGAAGATTTTGCGCCAGTAATCTGCCCGGAAAACGCCGGCCCGGTTATGGGTATGACTGTATTCACCACACCGTTAACCCCGTGTTGGGGCAGGAACCGCCGGCGGCCGGGCTGATCTGGCTGGCGCGCCTTCTCGCTAGGTCGCGGCCGGTGGGGTCACGGCGGCGGCGGCCTCGCCGGCGGCGCGCTCCCGCCGCAGCCACGCGGCGAAGCCCTCGCTGAACGGCCGGTAGCCACGCGCATCGGCGAGCAGCAGGCCACGGTTGGCCATGATACGCAACTGCCGCTCGCCCGGGCCACCAGGCGGCGCGGACGATGCGGGATAGACGTTCTGCGCCGGCGGCGAGAGCGCCTCCCACAGTTCCCGCCAATAGGGCGCGGCGGCGGTCGTAAAGCGACGCAGCACGACGTCGGGGACATCGCCGCCACCGGCCAGGGCGTCATAAAGGTACAGCCCGGCCAGTTGCAGGAAGAACGGCTGCGGCCCGGCCTGGGCCAGCAAGGCCTCGGCCGCGCCCGCCGGAATACGCAGACCAGCCCGCTCGATGGGCACAGTCAGGAGCGCCCGCGCCGCGGCGGCGTCCAACAGGCCCACGTCCAACTGCTGGAATAGCTCGTAATATCGCGACCGGTAGCCCGACTGCGCGAACAGCTCGGCCGGGGCAACATGGCTGGTGACCGCGAACCGGACGACGCCCTGGCGACCCAACGCCAACCAGGCATCGAAAAGTGTCTCGTCAAAGACCGCCGGACGCCAGACCATCTGCTCCAGTTCATCCAGGAACAGCAGCGGGCGAAAGCCGGCGGCATCGAGCTTATGCGCCGCGGTGACGAACTCGGCCAGGGTGCGCACCGGCGTGGCGTCGTCCGGCTTAACCGCCGCCCACCATTGCCCCCAGACGGCATTCAGCAGTTCCGGCAGGGAGTGCATGGCCGGGTCCGTCAGGTCAACCGTGGCGGCCAGCCCCGGCGCAGTGATGTGGCGGGCGACGTGGCGCAGCAGCGACGACGCCCCGAAGAGCCGCGTGGCCGTGAGGGCTACGTGTGTGCCGGAGGCCAGCAGTTCCTGTATACGGGCGTGCTCGGCGTCGCGGCCGAAGAACATCGGCTCGTCGCTGACAGCGCGGCCGAGCGTGTAGGGGTTGGGCGGCGCGGCGGCCGGCTCAAGTGTCTGCGGCGGGAAGGGGCGCGTGTCGCCGGGGTCGGCCGGCGGCCAACGCCAGGTGACGCCCGACTGCATCGATTGCCCCGCGCTGCCACTGACTTGATCTAGCCAGACCAGTTGCGCGTCATTGTCCGCGAACAGGTGGGCCACAGCGGTGGCCAGGTCGGGGCGCAGAGCCACCAGCGCCTCGGCCAGGCCGGCACTGCGCCCCTGCCGCTGCACATAGCCCAGGAATTCGCTTGTCCGCTCGCGCCTGGTTGCCCCCGGAAAGGCGGCAAACGCCACCGCCAGCTGGCGAGCCAGGGCAGTCAGCTCCAGCTCATTCAACGCGCCGTCAAGAAGGTCCAGCAGTCGCACTGAGTCCATTATCTTCTCCCGCGTCGGAGTATAGCCTCTATGGGCGGTGACGTTCAACCATCCGGCAGCGACGGCCTCGCGCCAGCTGACAAAAAACGCAACGGCCACGGATGGGGCGGCCTGGCGCCATGGGTAAGCGATCTCGCTGACCCTGGTCCGCTCTTTCAGTTGCCGCACGCCTCTTTTCGCGTACGATCCAACTGCCCGGCGAGCTAGTTCCGCGCAACGGCGAATTATCCCCCTGGCAGCGCTCCAAGCTGCCGCGGCCACCATCCGGATGGCGGCCGCGGCCACATCAACGAGGCCAAAACATGTCAACTTTCCTTTCCTTTCCCGAAAACTTCCTGTGGGGCACAGCGACGGCGTCGTTCCAGATCGAAGGCGCCTGGGACGCAGACGGCAAGAGCGAATCGATCTGGGATCGCTTCTGCCGCACGCCCGGTTGCGTCAAGGACGGCAGCAACGGCGATGTCGCCTGCGACCACTACCACCTCTGGCCGCAAGATGTGGTCATGATGAAAGGACTGGGCTTGAAAGCTTATCGCTTCTCCGTCGCCTGGCCACGTGTGCTGCCCGATGGCCGCGGACGGGTCAATCAAGCCGGGCTGGATTTCTACAGCCGCCTGGTTGACGAACTGCTGGCCAATGACATTTGCCCGTTCGTGACGCTCTACCACTGGGACTTGCCCCAAGTGCTACAGGATGCCGGCGGCTGGCCGGCGCGGCCGACGGCCGAGGCGTTTGTCGAATACACTGACGCGGTCAGCGCGGCGTTGGGCGACCGCGTGCATAACTGGATCACCCACAATGAGCCGTGGTGCATCAGCTTCCTGAGCCACATGCTGGGCATCCACGCCCCCGGCCTGCGCGACACCACGGCCGCCCTGCGCGCCGCCCATCACGTCCTGCTGTCCCACGGCTGGGCCGTGCCCGTCATTCGCGCCAACAGCCCCGGCGCCGAAGTGGGCATTACGGTCAACCTGGAGTGGGTCGACCCGGCCAGCCGCAGCGCCGCCGACCTCGACGCCGCGCGGGCGGCGGACTGCTTCGCCAACCGCTGGTTCCTCGACCCGCTCTATGGGCGGCAGTATCCCGCCGACGGCGTGGCCGACTTCGCCGACGCCTTGCCGAACGGGCTTGACTTCGTGCAGCCGGGCGACATGGCCGCCATCGCCGTGCCGACCGACTTTCTGGGCGTCAACTACTACACTCGCCGCGTGGCGCGCGACGAAGCCGCGGCCGATAACCTGCCCCAAGCCGTCTTTGCCGACGGGCCGCGCACCGATATCGACTGGGAAGTGTACCCCGAAGGGCTATACAAGCTGCTCAACCGGCTGCACTTCGAATATGGGCCGCCCAAGCTCTACATCACCGAGAACGGCGCCAGCTACAACATCGGCCCGGACGCTGACGGCCGTGTTCCCGATGCGCTGCGCCTCGACTTCCTGCGCCGCCACATGGCCGCCGCCCATCGCGCCATGGCCAACGGCGTGCCGCTGGCCGGCTACTTCGTCTGGTCACTGATGGACAACTTCGAATGGGCCGAGGGCTACACCCAGCGCTTCGGCATCGTCTGGGTCGATTACGAGACCCAGCAGCGCCTTCTGAAGGACAGTGCCCTGTGGTACCGTCAGGTGATCGCCGCGAACGGCTACGCGTATGGCGGCTAACTTCGATGGCATTAACAAGTAACGAACCACTCTCCTCTGAGCCGGCGCGCAACTCGCGGCCGGGCGCGGCCTATGCCATCCTACTGGCCCTCTGGGCCGCCGGCGCGGCCCTAACCCTTGTCCTTGCCCTCTGGTTCGGCGAGCAGCTGGCCATGGCCGTCGGCGGCGATGACTGGCGCGCGTTGTGGGCCGCGGCCGGGGTCTTTTGGGCTGCGGCCGTGGGCTTGCCGGCGTGGCTGGGGCAGCGACTGGCAGTCATCCCGCGCTACCGCGCCGTCTTCAGGAGCTGGCTGTGGACAGCCGTGTTCGTCCTCTGTCTGCTACCCGTCCGGCTGGCCGGCCCAACCGACGCCGAGGGCGCGGCCGGGTTGCAAATCGCCGGGCTGCTGCTCTACCTGGCGCTGGTGGCCATTGCGCGCCGCCGCGCCGGCGTCCACCTTGCGCCCGGCGGTCGGGGCGTGGGCGCGGCGCTGTTCATGGCCGCGCTGCTGGCGCTGCCGTGGGTGGCCTGGGGCGCGCTCGGTTCGCCACTCGATACGCTGCTCAACCTGCTGGCGGGGCTGCTTTTCGGACTGGCCGTGGCCCTGACGCTGGAACGCCACTTGCTGGCGGTGCTGCGCGACGATCTGGCCAGCCGCGGCCATCGCCTGGCCCTGGGCGGGTTGGCCGCCGCGACGACACTGGCCGTCATGGCCGCCGCGTTCGGCGTCAACGGGCAGCAGCTCATCCTGGTCGTCCTGTTGCCGGGGCTGGGCTGGGCTGTGGCCCGCCTGGGCCTGCGGCGGGGCGGGTGGGCGGCCGCGGCGCTCCTTATTGGCCTGGCCACGGCCGCGCCGCTGCTGTTCTTCGACCCCGACGAACTGAACCTGGTGCTCAACCTCGGCTCGCGCGACGTCGGCTATTACGCTCTCCTCGCCACTGTCCTGGGCACGGCTATGGGCTGGGCGCTCAGTCTGGCGGCGTTGTTGTTGGGCGGGCGGGCGATTGGCCGGCGGGTGTGGGCCGCCACGGCGATTCTGGCCCTCGCCTTCCTGGCCGTCGCCTACGCGCTTGTCGGCCAGACCGGCTGGCACGGCGAGCGGCTGTTCGTCGTTCTGCGCGATCAGGCCAACATCGGCAGCGCCGTGGTCATCGACGACCCGATCGAGCGGCGCGCGGTCGTCTACGACCTGCTGACCCACCACGCCGAGACGACACAGGCCGATCTGCGCCGGGCGCTCGACCGCTTCGGGGTCATGTACACACCCTACTACCTGGTCAACGGCCTGGAGGTGCAGGGCGGGCCGCTGCTGCGCTGGTGGCTATTGCGCCGACCAGAGGTGGCCCGCGTGCTGGTCAGCCCGGAAGTGCGGCCGCTGCCCGTGTCACCAGCGCCCGCGCCCCAGCACCTGTCCTCGCCGCCACGAGCGGCGCTGTGGTCGCAGACGCTCATTCGCGCGCCGCAAGTCTGGAACCGGCATGGCATTACCGGTGCTGGCATCGTCGTCGGTCAGAACGATTCCGGCGCGGACGGGTTACACCCCGAACTGCGCGACAGCTACCGCGGTAACGCGCCGGACGGCCCCGCGGGCGATGACTACAACTGGCTCGACCCGTGGAATGGCACGACAACGCCGACCGACTTCGGCGGCCACGGCACACACACGCTGGGCACGGCTGTCGGCCGCCATGTCGGCGTCGCCCCCGGAGCGACGTGGATCGCCTGTGTCAACCTGGCGCGCAACCTGGGCAACCCGCCGCGCTATCTGGACTGCCTCCAATTCCTGCTGGCTCCCTTCCCGCAAGGCGGCGACCCGCTGACCGGCGGCCGGCCCGACCTGGGCGCGCACGTGATCAACAACTCGTGGGGCTGCCCGCCCCAGGAGGGCTGCGAGGTCGATACCCTGTTGCCGGCGGCACGGGCCTTGCGCGCGGCGGGCGTCTTCGTCGTCGCCGCGGCCGGCAACAACGGCCCGACGTGCAGCAGCATCGACGGCCCGCTGGCCATCTATGACGAAGTCTTCACCGTCGGCGCGGTCGATGACTTGCGGCAGGTGGCCGAGTTCAGCAGCCGCGGCCCGGTGACGGCCGACGGCAGCGGGCGCATCAAGCCCGATATCGCCGCGCCGGGAGTGGAGGTCACATCGGCCGTGCCTGGCGGAAGCTATGCCGCCAACGACGGCACGTCGATGGCCAGTCCGCACGTCGTCGGCGTGGTGGCTCTACTGTGGTCGGCCAACCCGGCGCTTATCGGCGACATCGACCGCACCGAACGCATCCTGACGGAAACGGCCGTCAACATCGTCCCAGGGGCCTTTGATGGCCCCATCTGCGGCACGGTCAGCGAGCGGCCGAACAGCTTCGTCGGCTACGGCATCGTCAACGCTCTGGCGGCTGTGGAGCAAGCGCTGGCGGAGCGCTAGAGCAACTCGACGAGCGTCGCCTCGCCCTGGCCGACGCCGACGCACAGCGTCGCCAGGCCATAGCGCATCGTCTCGCCGGCGGCGCGGCGGCGCTTCATCTCGTGCAGCAGCGTTGTCAGGATGCGCGCGCCGGAGCAGCCCAGCGGGTGGCCCAGGGCGATGGCCCCGCCGTTGACGTTGGTGATCTCCGGCCGCAGACCCAACTCGCGCATGACCGCCAGCGACTGCACGGCGAAGGCCTCGTTCAACTCGATCAGGTCGATGTCGTCCAGCGTCAGGCCGGCGCGGGCCAGCACCTTGCGCGTTGCCGGCACGGGGCCGAGGCCCATCGTGCGCGGGTCCACGCCGGCCGCGGCCGAGCCGACCCAGCGCGCCAGCGGCGACAGGCCCAGCGCCGCCGCCCGCTCGGCCGACATCAGCAGCAGCGCCGCCGCGCCGTCGTTCAGGCCGCTGGCGTTGCCGGCCGTCACCGTGCCGCCGGCGCGGAAGGCGGGCTTCAGCCTGGCCAGCGTCTCGGCGCTGGTATCCAGCGCGTAGCCGTCGGCGGTCTTCTTGATGCGCGGGTGCTCGTCGGTGTCAAAGACGATGGGGTCGCCCTTGCGCTGCGGGAAGACGACGGGGACGATCTCCTCGCGGAAGCGGCCGGCGTTGATGGCCGCCAGGGCGCGGCGCTGGCTCTCCAGGGCGAAGGCGTCCTGCTCCTCGCGCGTGATGACGCCGCCGGCGATCTGGCCGTCGCAACTCATCTGGTAAATGTTCTCAGCCGTCTCGCCCATCGCCTCCAGCGGGAAGAGGGCTTCCATCTTCGGGTTGGGGTAGCGCCAGCCGAGCGTCGTGTCATAGGCGGTGACGTTGCCCGACGGGCCGAAGGCGCGGCTATTTTTCGGCAGCGAATAGGGCGCGCGGGTCATGGATTCGACGCCGCCGGCGATATAGGCCGCGCCCTCGCCCACGGCAATGGCCCGCGCAGCCTGGTTGACAGCGTTCAGGCCGCTGGCGCACAGCCGGTTTATGGTCACGCCGCCGGCGCTGTGGGGCAGCCCGGCCAGCAACGCGGCCATGCGGGCGACGTTGCGATTGTCCTCGCCGGCCTGGTTGGCGCAGCCGAAGTAGACCTCTTCTATCTCGTTGGGGTCAATGCCTGTACGGGCAACGATCTCGCGGATGACGAGCGCGGCCAGGTCGTCGGGGCGCACGTCGGACAGAGCGCCGGCGTGGCGGCCGATGGCCGTGCGCACGCCGTCGATGAGCACAACTTCTTGCATGATGGGCCTCTTTGCGCCGCGGCGACATGGGGGCTACAACTCCGGCCGCGGCGAATGGGGCCAATTGTACCCCGCCAGCCCCCTGCGTCCACGCGCCGCGCAAAAAGATAGCCCCCGGCCACAACCTGGCCGGGGGCTATCACCTAACCGCCTGAACGGAGCGCCGAAGCGCCGGGCAGAAGGCTACTGAATTGGCGAGGGCCCCCAGACGCGGATGCGCAGCGCGTCCACGAACGTGCCACGGTAGGTAACGCTGCCGTCGCTCTCGAAGATGAACGCGAACGAGGCGAACGGTGAATCGAGCATCTCCGCAGCCACAGGGTTGTTGCGCGAGTCAAGCTGGACCAGCTTCCACTTGTTGTTGGTGGAGCCGGTGAAGGCCTGGCAGACGTACCAGAAGCTGTCGTACGAACCGCACCAGTAAAAGTAGTCGAAGCCTTCCTCGGTGTCGGTCATGTGCTGGAAGCGGATCTGAACCCGACGCGCGCCCTGGGTATCCATGAAGGTTCCCGCCCAGGAGAGCATGTCGTTGTCATACCACGGGTTGCTGAAAGGATCGTTGTTGTAACCCGCCGAATAGAGGCTGTACTGGCCACGCTTCGACAGATAGTCAGTAGCGTCCCAGCCGACTGAGCTACTGCCAACCTCGGCAAACTCCCAGTTACCCGTGCCGTTCTCAAAGCCCTCGTTCAGCAGCGCATAGACTGCATTTGGCCGGACGCTTGACCGCGCGCTCTGCACCATCATCGTGGCCGACCGCGGCCCGCGCGGCCCGACGCCAAGCTGCGCGTCAAGCTGCGGCCCAATCGGCTGCCGGATGTCAATGCGAACTATTCTCGTCTGCGACGGATTGGCCTCGCTCTTGGCCATCGCCAGCGCCGGAACCATCGCCAGCAGAAGCATCACCACCACAAGAACAACCAACTTCGGTTTCATTGTTTCCTCCCAAACTTGTGAGTCAGAACGACTCTACTGCCGCGGATATACGCTTGTCATCGACCACACCCTGGGCACGTCGGCCTGGTAATGAACAAGCCGACAACTACGGTCCCGTCGCGCGAATGCGGATCGCATCAACGTAGGCGCCTTCGTAATCGGAGAAGATGAAATCAGAGTAGAAACCCCAGGTAAACACGAAGTCCGAGTCGCCCATGTAGTTCTCGCCGTAGAAGTTCCTGAGGTTGATATTCACGTACCGCCACGTGCCGTTCGTCGAGCCGGTATGAGCGTTGCAGTCGAACGTCAAGCCGTCATGCGACGCGCACCAGAGGAAGTAGTCGTAGTAGAATTCGGAGTCGTTGCGGAACTGGAAGCGGACATAGCCGTTGGTCGCGTTGGACAGATCCATCGGGTAATCCATCCAGGTATCCATATAGTCGACGTAGTAAGGGTAGGTGCTGGGATCGTAGCCGTTGGCGCAGCCGGCCGCGGGCCAGGCACTCATCTGGCCGCGTTTGTGGACGTAGTCCGTTGTCCCCCAGCAGTAGTCGTTACCGCTGAAGTCCCAGACAATCCAGTTCCCAGTTGGCCACAGCCCCTCAAAGCCCTCGTTCACCAGGCCCTGAACCGCGTTCGGCCGGATGCCCAGCGCCACGGAGGTCGGGCGGGGGGCGGCCGCGGCCGGCGCGCCCGGCTTGGGGGCCGGGGCGTTCGCGCCCAGCGCTGCCTGGATCTGCGGCTGGATGGGCTGGCTGCGATCGAGGGTAAAGTGGATCGCCTTACTCGGCTTGGCCTCGCTCTTGGCCATTGCCAGCGCCGGCACCATCGCCAACAGAAGCAACACGACAACAAGCACTACCAATTTCGGTTTCATGGTTTCCTCCCAAGCTCTAGAGAGCATCGCGCTCTCTGGTCAAGACCACTCGCGTGTTTCGATGCCGACAACTCCAGGAAAGCGCTTCTGAACGCGTTGGGCAAGCCCACTAAGCCATACATGATCCTCCTAGCCGATAGCAGGCATTTCTACAGGCGCAGAAATTCGATTCTAGGCACGAACACTGTGGCTATAGACGGACTAAGGGGCCGTTGCGCTTGGCTACTTGACACGCAAGGGAAGCGCAGACAGGCGTTTAGCGACAGTGTGTTAATAGTATAAATGGGGAATATGACTCTGTCAATGAGTTTGCCCAGGCTGGCAAGGGCCAAATGACGATATAAGGCAAGCAATAAGTCACAGGTGCGACATTATACCTACCGCAGGCCCCTAAGCCATGTCCAGACGCGCTTCTACGGCTCGCTTAACCAGGCCATCGGCCACCAAACGGCGCGCCGCCTCGATATGGGGAAAAAGAACCACATCGGCGTCCAGGAAGGGGACGCGCTCGCGGATCAGCCGGTAAGCCACGGCCGTCCCTTCGCCTAGGGCATCGGGGCCGACGCCCAGCGCCCGGCAACGGAAGTCCACCCCCTGCGCGGCCAGCAGCAGTTCGATGCCGACGATGGTCTCCACGTGGGTGACGATCTGCCCGGCCTGCCGCACGGCCGCCGCGCCCATGCTGACGTGGTCCTCGATGTTGGCGCTGGTGGGGATGCTGTCGCTGCTGGCCGGATGGGCCAGGACCTTGTTCTCCGAGGCCAGAGCCGCGGCCGTGTATTGGGCCATCATCATGCCACTCTCCAGGCCGCCGTGGTCGGTCAGGAACATGGGCAGGACGCCGCCGTTACTGTCGGCGTCCACCAAGCGGGCACAGCGCCGCTCGCTCATGTTGCCCAGGTCGGTCAGGGCCAGAGCCGTGTAGTCCATCGCCAGGGCCACTGGCTCGCCGTGGAAATTGCCGGCGGAGATGACATCGATGCTGCCGTCGTCGGCCACGAAGAGGATGGGGTTGTCGTTGACGGTGTTGAGTTCGATGTCGATGACCCACTGGGCATAGGCCACGGCGTCGCGCACGGCCCCATGCACCTGGGGCACGCAGCGCAACGTGTAGGCGTCCTGGACGTGGTTGGGGTCGTCGCGACGCAGCAGACCGCTACCGGCAAGGATGCGGCGCAGGAAGTCGGCGCACTTGATCTGGCGCGGGTGCGGCCGCAGGGCGTGGACGCGGGCGTCATAGGCGCGGTCAGTGCCGTGCAGCGCCTCCAGCGACAGGCAGGCGACGATGTCGGCCGTCAACAGCAGGTTGATGGCTCGCCGGACGACCAGCGCGCCCATGCCGACCATCTGCGCCGTGCCATTGAGCAAGGCCAGCCCCTCCTTGGCCTCCAGGACGAGCGGCGCTAGCCCGGCGGCGGTCAGTGCCGCGCCGCCGTCCAGCAGACGGCCGTCATACCAGGCCTCCCCCTCGCCCACCAGCACCAGGGCCAGGTGGGCCAGCGGGGCCAGGTCGCCACTAGCGCCCAACGAACCCTGGGCGGGGATGCGCGGCGTCACGCCGGCGTTGAGCATGTCCAGCAGCAGCCGCACCAGCGCCGGCCGGACGCCGGAGTGGCCGCGGGCCAGCGTGTTGGCCCGCGCGACGATCATGGCGCGCACGGCCTCCTCCGGCAGGTCGGGGCCGACGCCGACAGCATGGCTGCGCACCAGGTTGAGCTGCAACTGGCGCACTTCGTCGGCGGAGATGACGCGATCCTTGAAGCGGCCGAAGCCGGTGGTGATGCCGTAGACGACGCGCCCCTCGGCCACCAGTTGCTCGACGGCGGCGCGGGTGCGTTCGATGGCCGGGATGGCGGACGGGGCCAGGGCCACGGCCCGGCCGCGGGCGACGGCCACGACATCGTCCAATGTGAGGCCGTCGCCGGAAATAAGCAGGGGTTCCATAGGGCGATTATAGCAAGCTTTCCCCTTTCGACAGGCCGCGCTACAATCCCCCTATGAGCGATCTTGCCCCTGGCTGGACACGGATCGTCGGCCACGAATGGGCCGTCGGACTACTCAGCAATGCCGTCGCCCACGATCGCGCCGGCCATGCCTACCTATTTACCGGCCCTGACCAGATCGGCAAGATGACTCTGGCGCGGACGTTCGCCGCGGCGCTCAACTGCTCCGCCCCGGCCGGCCAGCGGCCCTGCGGGCAGTGCCGCAGTTGCCGGCTGATCGCCGAGGACAAGCACCCCGATGTGCGCGTCATCGTGCCCGACGTCAGCGAGCGGGGCACGGCGTCGATCAAGATCGAACCCATCCGCCGCCTGCTACAAGACCTGAGCCTGTCGGCCTATGAGTCGCGCTACAAGATCGCTCTCCTGCGCCGCTTCGACAGAGCCAACCCCAACGCGGCCAACGCCTTCCTGAAGACGCTGGAAGAGCCTCCGGCCCATGTCATCCTGCTGCTGACGGCCGCCGACGTCGACAGCGTGCTACCGACGATCAACTCCCGCTGCCGGACGGTGGGCCTGCGGCCGTTGGCCACGCCGCTGGTCGAGGAAGCGCTCATGACGCGCTTCGGTGTCAGCGCCAACGAGGCCAATCTGCTGGCGCACCTGGCCGATGGCCGGCTGGGCTGGGCCGTCCACGCCCACCAGCAACCGGCCACCCTCCACGACCGCGAGGCGCAACTGGCGACGCTCGACCAGGCGCTGGGCGGCTCGCTGGTGGCCCGCTTCGCCCTGGCCGAGACGCTGGCGCGCAAGGCCGACACGCTGCCCGCCCTGCTGCGCACATGGCTGAGCTGGTGGCACGACGTGGCCCTGCTGGCCTTTGGCCCCCGCCGCGACGACGCCATCAGCAACATCGACCGCGTGGAGCAGTTACACCACCTGGCGGCGCAGTGGCCACGGCCGCAGGTGCTGGCCTCGTTGCGCCAGACAGAAGCGGCCCTGCGCCAACTGGCCCAGAACGGCAACGCCCGGCTGGTGCTGGAAAACGTCCTGCTCACCTACCCGCGAACCCAATAACCATGCGTCAACCCTTGCCAAACCAGTTCATGATCAGCGCGGCCCCTTCCGCGGGCGTCGGCGCGCTGTTGCTGACGCTCATTTTCAGCTTCCTCGGCCGGCGGCTGTTCCGCCTGTCGCCCGGCGCGGCGCTGGCGGGTGGCACTCTGGCCACGGCGCTACATTTCCTCTCCGAGCTATGGCACCAGCAAGGCCACGCCCGCGCCGCGGCGCGCACTGGCTACCCCATGACCGGCGTGCGGCTGTGGGGCGTGCTGGGTACGTCGCTCTTCCCGCCCGACGAGCCGGAACTGCCCAACGAAGTTCACGTGGCCCGCGCCCTGGGCGGACCACGGGCCAGCGCCTGGCTGACGGGCGCGGGCGCGCTGGCGACGCTGCTGATGTGGCCCGTCGGCGGCGTCGCTCGGATGGTCAGCGCCCTGTTCGCCCTGGAGAACCTGCTCGTGTTCACCCTGGGCGCGTTTCTACCCCTGCCTTTCATGGAAACAGACGGGATGACCCTCCTGCGCTATCGCCGCGCGGCCGGACGCGACCGCCGCATCGTCATTCAAGACTGAGTGCCTGCCATGTCCACTGAAGCCGATCTCCAATCCCTGCTCGCCTTTGCCGTCGATGCTGCCTGGCAAGCGGGGCGCATCACCCTGGGTTACTTCCAGACCGGTCTGGCCGCCGAGCGCAAGGCCGACAACAGTCCCGTCACCGTCGCCGACCGGCTGGCCGAGCAAAAGCTACGCGAACTGATCGCCACCTACTGGCCCGACCACGCCCTCATCGGCGAGGAGTATGGCCACCAGCCCGGCCACGCCGGCAGCGACTACACGTGGATCATTGACCCCATCGATGGCACAAAGGCCTTCATCAGCGGCGTGCCCTTCTATGGCGTGTTGCTGGCGCTGGTGAAGGGTCAGCAGCCGCTGCTGGGCGTCAGCTACTTCCCCGCTCTTGGCGACATGATCTACGCCGCGCGGGGCGGCGGCTGCTTCTGGAACGGGCGGACGGCGCATGTCTCGGCCGTCGCGCGCCTGGCCGATGCCGTCCTGCTGGCCAGCGATCTCAACACGTTCGCCCAATTCAACCGGCAAGCGGCCTTCCAGCGTCTCATCGACGCCACCTACTTCCAGCGCACGTGGGGCGACGCCTATGGCTACGCCCTCGTAGCCACCGGCCGCGCCGAGGTCATGCTCGACCCGGTCATGGCCATCTGGGACTGCGGCCCGCTGCAAGTCATCCTGGAAGAGGCCGGCGGCACGTTCACCGATTGGCGCGGCACACCGACTATCTTCGGTGGCGAGGCCGTGGCCACCAACGGCGCGCTGTTCGCCCCGGTGATGGAATTGGTGCGGGATGGGATGGAACAGCGCTAGGCGAGCGGTTGGCGGCAGGTAGGGGCGGGTCTCAGACCCGCCCCTACCTGCCCCTACCCGCCCCACCGGCTATGTGGCCACTGTGCCCGCGCCCCTGTTGGCGGCAGCGCGCCATCCTGTGCTACAATCGGCGGTTGATATGTAGGGGCGGGTCTGAGACCCGCCCCTACCGGCCTCTGCCCGCCCCTACCCGCCCCTACTGGCTATGTGGCCACTGTGTCCGCGCCCCTGTCGGCGGCAGCGCGCCGTCCTATGCTACAATCGGCGGTTGATATGTAGGGGCGGGTCTGAGACCCGCCCCTACCCACCCTACCGGCTATGTGCCCACTGTGCCCGCGCCCCTGTCGGCGGCAGCGCGCCGTCCTGTGCTACAATCGGCGGTTGATATGTAGGGGCGGGTCTGAGACCCGCCCCTACTGGCTATGTGGCCACTGTGTCCGCGCCCCTGTCGGCGGCAGCGCGCCATCCTGTGCTACAATCGGCGGTTGATATGTAGGGGCGGGTCTGAGACCCGCCCCTACCTGCCCCTGCCCGCCCCTACCGGCTATGTGGCCACTGTGTCCGCGCCCCTGTTGGCGGCAGCGCGCCATCCTGTGCTACAATCGGCGGTTGACAGTATGGAGCAAACCTCCGATAGTGCGCCGTCGCCCGACACTGGCCCAAGGCAGCGTCCGCGACGTCCTCTCTTTCGTTTACCCGGTCCTACCTCGACTGCGACGGCCAGCGAGCGCTCCGGTCCCCGTGCCCGCAACGTCACCTGGCGCGGCGCGGCGCGTGAGCTTGTCCCCATCGCCTTGCTGGCCGCCATCGCCGTGGTTTTTTTCGCGCCCGTGGTTGCCGGCCGGGCCTGGCTGCCCAAGGGCGGCGGCGATTCCGTCTCCTTCCTGTTTCCAATGTACCGCTTCGCCGCCGACAGTCTGCGCGGCGGCACTATCCCCTTCTGGAATCCGCACCAGTACGCTGGCGCGCCCTTTCTGGCCGACAATCAGTCGGGCCTCTTCTACCCGTTCAACCTGCTGTTCTTCTTTCTATGGCCCGCCTTCACCTACCGGGGCATCGAGGCTCTGGTCGTCTGGCACTTCTTCTTCGCCGGTCTGGCCATGTATACTTGCCTGCGTCTGTTGCGGCCGGAAGTGACCGTCGGCCGGGCCGCGGCGCTGCTGGGCGCGATGGCCTTCATGCTGTCCGATGTCTTCATCACCCACATCGGCAACCTGAACCTTATCGCCGTCGCCGCCTGGTTGCCGCTGGCCTTCCTGGGCCTGCACCGGGCCATTTTCGCCGCTGTCCCGCGGCGGCGCGTGGGCTGGGCGGCGTTCGGCGGCGCGGCGCTGGGCACGGCCGCCCTGGCCGGGCATGGGCAGATGACCTTTCTCTCGGCCGGCTTCCTGGGCAGCTACGCCCTCTATCAGACCGTCGCCGCACGCAAGGGCTGGGCGCTGCCGCTGCTGGCGCTACTGGGCCTGGTCGCCGTCGCTCTGGCGGGGATCAGCCTCTTCCCCGCCGCCGAGACGCTGCGCCACACCCTGCGGGCCGAGTTCGACTACGCCCGCAGCACCAACTACGCCCTGCCCCTGCGGGCGCTACCCGGCCTCGTTGCGCCGGACTTCTTCGGCCGCGGTAGCGCTTTCTGGGGCGACTGGCTGCGCGTGGAGGTAGGCTATGTCGGCGTGCTGACCTGGTTTCTGGCCGCCGCGGTGTTGGCCCTGCGGCCGTGGCGGACGTGGCTGTTCTATGTCTTCGGCGGCCTGCTGTTCCTGCTGCTGGCCCTCGGCCCGGCGACGCCCCTCTACCCAACGCTGGCCCGCCTGCTGCCAATCATCCCCTTCCAGGTTCCGGCGCGCTTCGTGCTACTGACCGGCTTCTGCCTGGCCGTGCTGGCGGCGCTGGGGCTGGAGGCGTTATCGGCGCGCGCGCCGCATCCGGCCGGACGGACACGCGGCCTGCTGGCCATCATGGCCGCCGCCGCTGTTCTGGTCGTCGTGGCCCTGCTGATTCTGCGAGCGCGCCTGACGCCGGTGGAGCCAGAGCGGGCCGGGCAGATGCTGCGCGCGGTAGTCGTCTTCGGCGGGCTGGCCGTGGCCGCCTGGCTGTTGCTGGCCGCGGGGCTGAGCCGGCGGCTGCCCGCGGCGGCCGTGGCTGCGCTGGCCGTGGCCCTGCTCTTCGTCGATCTCTATGGCCTGGGGCGCGCTGTCGAGATCGACTGGAACGACCCGACACCGGGCTTCGCCGCCGGCTCGCCGGGGCTGGCCTTCCTGCACGCCGACCCCGGCCTGCACCGCCTCGACATCGCCACAGGCGCGTGGCAGCCGAACATGCCCATGATCGAGGGTCTCTACGCCGCCCGTGGCGTCTATAATCCGCTGGAACTGGCCAACTACAACGTCTACATGGGTGCGGTCGGCTACCGCGGCTCGCCACAATACAATACGCTGGGCATCAAGTACGTCATCGGTGGCAAGAAGGAGCCGCCCGGCGACACGACTTTCCTCGTGCCCGTGTTCGACGACGACCCGGCCGTGACCATCTACCTCAACACGCTGGCGCTGCCGCGGGCCATGGTCCTGTTCAACAGCCAGGTCGTGGACGACCACGACGCCGCCTTTGCCGCCACCCACGACGACGCCTTCGATCCGGCGCGCGTCGTCATTCTGGAGCATGGCCAGGCACTGACCGGCGAGCCGGGGCAGGCCGCGCTCACCATCGACCGCTACGACCCGAACGCGGTCGCCTTCACGGTCGCAACCGACCGGCCGGCTTATTTCTTCCTGAGCGATGTCTACCATCCCGACTGGCAAGCGACCGTGGACGGCCGGCCGGCGACCATCGAAGTGGCTAACTATGCCTTTCGTGCCGTCTTGCTGGAGCCGGGCCGGCACACGGTCGAAATGCGCTTCCGGCCGTCGGGCTGGGCCGCCGGAGTAGTGGCCACGAGCGGCGCGCTTGTCGCCCTCGTCGCACTGGCTATCATCTGCATCAGGTCTTATGGCGCGACGGCCGGTTTCCCCGGCTCATTCGCGCCCGATTCTTCGGAGGAGAGAAAACAATGACAGATAGACCCAACGTCACCGGCGCGCTCGTCCGTCGAGCGGGCCTGACCCTTGCGTTCTGCTGGGGGCTGGCGCTCTTGGCCGCCTGTGGGCGAGGTGGGACAGAAACGACGGCTACGCCGGCCGTCACGCCCGAACCCACGGCGGCCGTCAGCGATGTCAAGCCGACCCGTGGCCAGGCCACCGTGCGCAGCATCGATATCCAGATCCTCGAATCGTTCCCCGTTCAGGTGAACGTCGTCGCCCGCGGTGACCTGCCCGATGGCTGCACCCAGATCGACGAGGTCATTAACCAACGAACGGACGACGTGTTCCGCGTGGCCCTCACGACGCTGCGCCAACCGTCGGCCGTCTGCACCCAGGCCCTTGTGCCGTTTGAGGAGGTTGTGCCACTCGACGTCGGCGGACTGGCCGCCGGAACCTATGAGGTCTTGGTCAACGGCGTCAGCGACACCTTCACGCTGGATGTGGACAACTCGCTGACTGAGGGCCTGAGCACACCGACAACGGGCGCGGGCGCGGTTGGCGCGGCCCCCAGCATCAGCGGCTTCGTCTGGCACGATCTCTGCACGCAGACGGGCGCGGCCGTCGATCCGGCGACGCCCCTGGCCAAGGGTTGTGTGGCCAGCCCCGACGGCACAACGGTTCAGGCTGATGGCGTGCGCGATCCCAGCGAGCCGGGCATCCCCGGCGTCCAGATCAGCCTCCTGGCCGGCGACTGCATTACCGCCGCGCCCGGCAAAGAGATCACGACCACGACGGATGAATCCGGCGCGTACCGTTTCGAGGACGTCAGCCCCGATACCTACTGCGCCTTCCTGGACACGGCTTCCAAGACCAATATCGCCGTGCTGGAGGAGGGCGTCATCACTTCGCCGCTCAACAACGGCGTGCCGACGAACAGCGTCACCGTGACCCTGGCCAAGGACGAAGCGCTGGCCGATATCGATTTCGGCTTCGACTTCCGCTTTCAGCCCGTGGCCGAAGCGCCGGCCGACTGCACCAATAGCTTCGAGTTCGTCCTCGACCTGAGCGTGCCCGACGACACCGTCTTTCCGCCCGGCGCGGAGTTCGAGGCCCGCTGGCGGTTGCGCAACAACGGCACATGCCCGTGGGACAACTACGCCGTGGCCTTCGTCAATGGCGACGCTATGGGCGTCAGCGGCAATGTGCCCATCGAGGAGGTCGTCGCTCCCGGACAATCGGCCGACATCGCCATCACCCTGACCGCGCCGGAGACGCCCGGCACCTATCGCAGCAACTGGCAGTTGGCCGACGCTGACGGCAACATCTTTGGCATCAACGGCCAGGCTGGGGACGCCTTCTGGGTACAGATCGTCGTCCAGGAGGGTGCCGAGGCGGCCGGCCCGCCCGCGCCGGGGTCGGCGTCCATCAGCGGCGTCGTCTGGGAAGATGTGTGCTTTCTAACCAACGGCACGGCCTCACGCGGCTGCGTAGAGACCGAAGAGGGCAGCGGCTTCTTCCGGGGCAACGGCACGTTCGATGCTAACGAAGCCCCCATCGCTGGCGTAACGTTGGTGCTGGGCCGGGGCGCGTGCCCGCCAGGCGGCATCATCGCCGTGGCCGACCGCCTGGCCACGGCCGTCAGCGGCGACGATGGCCTCTATCGCTTCGAAGGCCTGGACGCGGATATCTATTGTGTGGCCATCGACGCCCTCAGCCCGGAAAACGTCGATCTGCTCATCCCCGGCAACTGGACATGGCCCGCGCCGGGCACCGGCCGCCAGGGCATCCGCCTGGCCGGCGGCCAGGCGCGCGAGTCGGTCGATTTTGGCTGGGACTTCCAGGACTAGACCCAAGGCGCAACAATAGGCAGGGGCGAGCGGCCGGGATGACCAGCTGCTCGCCCCTAAGCCCACCCGGCCCCCTGGCCCGGTCTGTAAGTCATAATGTAAGTGAGGCCCCATACGATGAGCGATGGTGGGAATCTTCCGTCGGAGTTCGTAGTAGTGAACAGTACTGAGCCAATCCCGTGGCGCGGCTTCCGCGCTTTCGACAAAGTCGTCTTTATTACACTGCCGTTGATGGCGATTGCGATCGCTATCCTGCCGCTTCTCGACCCGCTACTCTTTCGTCGGGCAGCGCGGTTAATCGGTGGTAAACCCTTTGTGGCCTGGCTGGCGTCGGGTGGCGCATGGATCATCGCCGTGGGGCTGCTGGCTGGGCTGCTGGTCTACGTCTTGTGGCGGCGTCATGGTCTGATCAGCAATAAAGCGCTGTGGATCGACAGCGGTTGCCCAGAGTGCGGCGAACGCGAACTGGTGCGCGTCTCGCGCCATTTCGGTGACCGCTTCTACAACCTGGCGGCCGTGCCCGCCTACCGGTATGCCTGTCGCAACTGCACCTGGCGCGGGCTGCGCATCGCCCGTCGCGACCACTCGGTCAATCGCGAGGAGGAGCTGGAGGCCGCGCTGTTGCGCTTCGACCCCGACGCGCGTGCGGCCGAGGATGACGCAGCAGTGGCCCTGACCGAAGCCCCCAGCGGCCCACGTCGCGCCGATGCTGGCTTCCACGATGCCGGCGACGTGGATTGGGATGAGCCAGACGCCGCACCAGCCTACGCCAACGGTACCGACTCCCACCCAACCAATCATGAGAGCGACGAACCGGCCGACGATCTGGACTGGCTCTGGCGTCGGTCGAGCGGCACAGACCAGATATAGTTACCGGGGAATGGATCACGCTTTGGCCTTATAGAGAAGGCGGCCCCAGCTCCCCCGCGCGACGACCGAACAGCGTTTGACAACGCACCCGCCATCGCCTATAATCTTTCTTCGCGACGCCGGTCACCAACCACGCCGGCAGCGCGCAGTGAACAAGCAACCAAGTTGACAGGAGCCGGCATCGTGTACGGATGCCGGTTCTTTTTGGAGGTTATGGTGTACGCAATTGTAGAAAGTGGTGGCCGGCAATACCGCGCCGAAGAGGGCAACACCTTCTCCGTCGAGAAGCTGCCCTATGAAGTCGGTGACCAGGTGGAGTTGACCAACGTCTTCCTCATCGCCAATGGCGATGCCGTGCAGGTGGGACAGCCAACCGTCGCCGGGGCCACCGTGAAAGCGACTGTCGTGGAGCAATACCGCGGCAAGAAAATCCTCGTCTGGAAGTACCGGGCGAAGTTGCGCTATCGCCGGCGTCAGGGTCATCGGCAAGATTACACCCGCCTGCGCATTGACGAGATCATCGCGGGCTAGTCCGGCCGGATAGAGGCCAGGAGAGTAGTAAGATGGCACATAAGAAAGGAGGCGGGTCTACCCGCAACGGCCGCGACAGCAACGCCCAACGACTGGGCATCAAGCGCTATGGCGGCGAGTTCGTCGGCCCCGGCGTGATCATCGTCCGCCAGCATGGCACGAAGTATCGTCCGGGCAACAACGTCGGCGTTGGCAGCGACTACACGATCTATGCCCTCATCGATGGCCAGGTGACCTTCGAGAACCGTCACGGCCGCAAGGTCATCAGCGTCTATCCCACGGCCGCGGTCGAGAGCGTCGGGGAGTAAGCAGCATGAAAGACAACACCCATCCCAAGTGGTATCCCGACGCCAAGGTCATCGTCGAAGGCGAAGTCGTCATGACTGTCGGCTCGACCCGGCCGCAGATCGTCGTTGAGGTTTGGTCGGGCACGCACCCGTTCTACACCGGCACGCAGCGCCTGATGGACACTGAGGGCCAGGTCGATCGCTTCATGCGTCGCCTCCAACGTCGCCAGGACATCCAGACGACGACCGAGACCACCAAGCAAAGCCGTATGCCGGAGAACTTCGACATCGACATGATGAACCTGGGCACGCGGGCCACCAATGCCCTGCGCGAGGCGGGTCTGTCCACCTATGGCGACCTGCTGGCGCTGCTGAAGCAAGGCGACGACGCTGTGCTTGCCCTGCAAGGCATCGGCCAGACGGCGCTGATTAAGATCAAACGCGCCATGCGCGACGAAGAACTGATCAGCTAAGCCGGGACGCCATCCCCTTTGCCTGCGGCCCGTTTCGGGCGATAATGGGCAGGTACGTCAGGCGACGTATCTGCCCTTCTTGTTTCCAGGAGGCGTATGAGCAAGCATTCGCGCGGACGGATCGAACTCATCTGCGGCAGCATGTTTAGCGGCAAGACGGAAGAGATGATCCGTCGCCTGCGCCGGGCCGTCATTGCCCGGCAACAAGTGCAGGCCTTTAAGCCAGCCATCGATCAACGCTACCACATCGAGAAAGTCACCTCCCACGACGGGCTGCACTTCGAGGCCCAACCAGTCCTGCGCGCCGCCGACATCCTTGAGGCTCTTGAACCGCTGACGACAGTCGTCGCCATTGACGAGGTGCAGTTTTTTGACAACGGCATCATCACTGTCTGTGAGCGGCTGGCCGACGCCGGCATTCGCGTTATCTGCGCCGGGTTGGATATGGACTTTCGCGGCCTGCCCTTCGGCCCCATGCCGGCGCTCATGGCCCGCGCCGAACACGTGGACAAGCTGCACGCCATCTGCGTCATCTGTGGCGAGGACGCCAGCCGCACGCAGCGCCTCATTGAGGGCCGGCCGGCGGCGTTCAATGATCCCGTCGTCCTGGTCGGCGCGGCCGAGGTCTACGAAGCGCGCTGCCGCGACCATCACGAGGTGCCGACCGCCCAACCGCAGCCCACCGCCCCGTCGGAGGTGTAGCTATGCACAACCTTGACGATGACATCGCCCGCATTCTCATCGACGAGCCAACCCTGGGGGCGCGTGTGAAGGCCCTGGCGGCCCAGATCGAAGCCGAATACGCCGAGGCCGATGACCTGCACCTGATCTGCGTGCTGAAAGGGGCCTATATGTTCCTGGCCGACCTCAGCCGCGCCCTGACCCGCCCGCATAGCCTCGACTTCATGAGCATCTCCAGTTATGGCCGCGGCATCACCAGCAGCGGCGCGGTGCAGATCATCCTCGATCTCAAGAAGCCGATCGACAACCGTCATGTGCTCATCGTCGAGGACATCATCGACAGCGGCCGCACCCTGGCCTACATGCGCCGCAGCCTCATCGCCCGCGGGCCGGCGTCGCTGCGCATCTGCACCCTGCTCAACAAGCCCGCCCGGCGCGAAGTGGAGGTCAATGTCGATTACATCGGCTTCGACATCCCCGACGAGTTCGTCGTCGGCTATGGCCTGGACTTCGATGAGCTATACCGCAACCTGCCCTTCATCGCCGTGCTGAAACCGGAGTTGTTCGCCCACCTCCTCAGCAACCCCTAACCCCGTGCTCGCGCCCGATCCGCTGCTCGACCGCATCCGGTTGTTACTGGCCAACCACGAACTGCCGGTCCATCTCGTCGGCGGCATTGTGCGCGACGCGCTTCTCGGCCGCGCCAGCCACGACATCGATCTGGTTGTTCCGCGCGGGGCCATCGCCCTGACCTTCGAACTGGCCCGGCAACTGGGTTTGCCCGCCTACCGGCTGGACGACGAGCGCGATGTCGGCCGCCTCATCGTGCCCGGCAACGCCACCACGATCGATATCGCCCGCTATCGCGGCGAGACGTTGGCCGACGACCTGCGTGGACGCGACTTCACCATCAACGCTCTGGCCCTGCCATTGGCGGCCACCGATGCGGCCGCCATCATCGATCTCCACGGCGGGCAAGCCGACCTGGCCGCCGGCCGCCTGCGCATCATCCACGCCAGCTCCATCGCCGACGATCCCACTCGCGCTCTGCGAGCGGCCCGGTTCACCGTTCAGCTCGGCTTCCAGCCCACGACCGAGACAGTCGCCGCCGCCCGCGCCGTCGGAGCCGTACTGACCGAGCGCATCTCGCCGGAGCGCATCCGTGACGAGTTGACCCGGCTGCTGGACACGTCCGCGCCAGACCGCGGCCTGACACTGCTGGACGCATGGGGACTGTTGGCCCCCACGCTGCCGGAGATCGCCGCCCTGGCCGGAGTTGAACAATCCCCGCCCCACCACGAGGCGGCCCTGCCACACACGCTCAGCGTCCTGCGCTATCTGGTTGCTGTGGAAAGCTGTCTCGCGGACGAGCCAGCCAGCGCACCCTGGGCCGCGGCCGTGGCCGCGCTGCTGCGACCCTATTCCCCCACCCTGTCGGCCCACCTCGCGCAGACGCTTGACGGCGGCGTGACGGCTCGGCAGCTATTGCGCTGGGCGGCCCTCTTCCACGACAGCGGCAAGACGGCGACGCAGACGCGCGACGCCGCCGGCCACCTGCGCTTCCTCGACCATGACAGGGCCGGCGCGCGCCTGACCGCCAACCGCCTCAACCAGTTCCGTTTCAGCGCCGAGGCGGTGCGGCGCGCCCGCGACACCGTTGCCGGGCACATGCGCCCGCTGCATCTGGCCACAGAGCGCCGGCCGCCGTCGCGCCGGTCGGTCTACCGCTACTATCGCGCTCTGTACGAGGCTGGGGTCGATGTCGTCCTCCTGTCGCTGGCCGACCACCTGGCTACCTACGACGGCGCCGGCCCCGAAGACAGCTGGGCGGCGCTATTGGTCGTGGCCGAAGCACTGTTGGCGGGCTACTTTACAGCCTACACCGACACGGTCCGGCCGGCGCGACTGCTGAATGGGCAAGAGCTAATGACGTTGCTGGGCCTTGAGCCGGGGAAAGAGTTGGGCCAGCTGCTGGCGGAGATGGAGGAAGCGCAGGCCGCCGGCGAAGTGACCAGCCGCGACGAGGCGGTGGCCTTCGTCCGCGCCCGTCACGCCGACAAAATGTAAAGGCCGGCTGCGCTTGGGGGCACAGCCGGCCGGCTCCACTTTCCGCCCAGAGGGTGGCGGTTATCTCAATTCGCCGCTTGGCCGCTGCAAGTGGCTCATAAACTCATTACGCAGCTCGCGGTCGGTCTTGAACTGGCCGCGCATGGCCGTGGTGACCATGCGGCTGTGCTCCTTCTCGACGCCGCGCATCATGCCGCACATGTGCGAACCCTCGACGACGACGGCCACGCCCTGCGGCCCCAACACTTCTTCCAGCATGGCGGCGATCTCCTGGGTCATGCGCTCCTGCACCTGCAGGCGGCGGGCGAACATATCGACGATGCGGGGAATCTTCGACAGGCCGATGACCTTATCGCTGGGGATATAGGCAACATGGGCGCGGCCGAAGAAGGGCAACATGTGATGCTCGCACATGCTAAAGAACTCGATGTCCTTCACCACAACCATCTCGTCATATTCCACGTCGAACAGCGCCCCGTTGACCAACGCCACCGGGTCGATTTCGTACCCTTCCAGCACCTCGCCCCACATCTTGGCCACACGGTGAGGTGTGCGCTGTAAGCCCTGGCGGTCGGGGTCCTCGCCCACGTTCATCAGGATCTCGCGTACCGCACCTTCAACAGCCTGCTTGCGCTCTTCGGCCGTGCGATTGGCTGGCTGGGACAGCAGCGGATACCCGTGACGATGCGCCGCACCATTAGGACGCTCCAGGAGCGCCGTCTCGAAACCTTCGTATTGCCCCGCCTTGTGGATGTGGCCGTTGGTGTGGCCGTTCGCGTGGCCGTTCGCGTGGCCGTTGGTGTTGGCGTAGCTGCCGCTATTTCCTGCGTCGTACATGGTTGACTCCTCGTCACTGTTACCGGGCTACCCCGGGCCTGTTGCTTGTTTCGTTTCCGCAAATCTAGGGGGAGTATAATCTATTGTCTAAGTTTTGTCAAGTATCTGTACAAATCGATTGCTTTTGTCCAACAAAAAAGCGGCCTGTCGGCCGCCTTTAACACCCAGCAGGCGCTGGCCTAGAGCGGTCGCCGCGCCTGAAAGCCGGCGTGGACCTCATGGTAATACTGGATGGCCGGCTCGCCGTAGCGCCAGCAGAGGAGAACATCCCGGCCGTCCCGCTCACACAAAAAGTCCAGCAGCCCCGCCTCCAGGCTCTTGAGCACGCAGCCGTAGGACTGGATGCGGGCGATGAGGTCTTCGATCTCGGCGAACTCGCCCGCCAGGCGCGTCGGCAGCGGCCCGCCGAGGTCGCTGCTGAGGTCGGCCAACAGCATACCCATGGCGCGGCTATCATGGCTGGCGCGCGCCCGCAGGGCCAACACACGGCCGACCAACGGCTCCAGCTCTGGCAAGAGCGCGTTGGCCTCGTCAACAGTGAAGTATCGCAGACCCACGGTCAACCTCCTTTGTCCCGGCAAACAAAAAAGGGTGTCAGCCACAACGGCGACACCCTCGAAAAATCAGGATCGGCCAGTCTTACTAGCCACAGCCACAACCGCCGCCGCCGGCCGCGCCCTCATAGCCGCCGCCGTCCTTACCCTTGAACGACGTGCCGCAGCCACAGGAAGTGACGGCGTTGGGGTTCTCGATCTTGAAGCCGCCGCCCATGATGCTATCGACATAGTCAATCGTCGCATGATCGAGGTACATCATGCTGGTCGGATCGATGAAAATCTTCACGCCGTCGTGTTCGATGACGTGGTCGTACTCACGGGCCTCGGCTTCCAGAGCCATGCCGTACTGCATGCCGGAGCAGCCGCCACCGGCCACGAAGACGCGCAGACCATAGTCGGGCACGTTCTTCTGGGCCAGCAAGTTGCGAACCGTCGCCGCGGCCGAATCGGTCAGATAAACGGTCTCTGTCTCTATGCTGTCTAGCTGTTGCACATCCATTTCTCTTCAGTCCTTGCCACAATCGGCCCTATCATGCCGTCGAATATTACAGGCGGATTTTAGCAGCGCTGCCCCGGAAAGTCAATTTTTATGAATCAATTCTCTTAAATGCCGCGCCGCGGCCGGCGTTGTATGGCCGCGCCGGCTGTGCTAGAATCGGCCATTGCCTCGCGCCTGATTGTGGATGGAGGGGGCGATATCATTACAGCTATTGCGCTCATTCCAAGGAAGAACAGCATGTTGAAGACGCACAGTTGCGGTGAGCTTCGCCGCGAACATATCGGCCAGACCGTCACGCTGGCGGGCTGGGTTAATCGACGGCGCGACATGGGTGGCGTGATCTTTATCGACGTGCGCGACCGCACGGGCAAGACGCAGGTGGTCATCGACGCCGGCCGCTCGCGCGAGGCTTTCGCCGCGGCCGAGAGCGTGCGCAGCGAGTACGTGGTGCAGGTGATTGGCCAGGTCAGCGCGCGCCCGGACGGCCAGGAGAACAGCCAGATGCCCACAGGCGACATTGAGGTGTTGGCCGACCGCGTCGTCGTGCTGAATCCGGCCAAGACCGTGCCGTTCCCCATCGACCGCGACGACCCCGTCGACGAGACCACGCGCCTGCGCTACCGCTACCTCGACCTGCGCCGTGAGCGGATGCAGCGCAACCTCATCTTGCGCCACAACGCCATCAAGTTCATCCGCGACTTTCTGAGCAGCCGCGACTTCATCGAGGTGGAAACGCCCATCCTCTTTAAGAGCACGCCCGAAGGCGCGCGCGATTACCTCGTCCCCAGCCGCGTCCACCCCGGCAAATTCTACGCCCTGCCCCAAAGCCCGCAGCAGCTCAAGCAACTGCTGATGGTCGCCGGCTACGAACGCTATTTCCAGATCGCCCGCTGTTTCCGCGACGAAGACCTGCGCGCCGACCGCCAGCCGGAATTCACCCAACTGGACCTGGAGATGAGCTTCGTTGAGCGCGACGACATTCTCAACCTGATCGAAGAGTTGATGGTCGGCATGGTGCAGGCGGTCAGTCTCGTGCCGCTGGCGTATACGCAGTTTCCCCGCCTCAGCTATGCCGAAGCCACCGAGCGCTTCGGCACTGACCGTCCGGACCTGCGCTATGGCATGGAGCTTGTCGATATCGGCGACATTGCCGGCCACAGCGCCTTCCGCGTTTTCGCCGAGAATGTGGCTGCCGGCAAGCGCGTCAAGGCCATCTGCGCGCCGGGCTGCGCCACCTACAGCCGCAAGCAACTCGACGACCTGGAGGCCATGGCCCGCGGCCAGGGAGCCAAGGCGCTGGCCTGGCTGGCCATCCAGCCCGACAGTGGCGAGATACGCGGCCCCATCGCCAAGTTCTTCACCGTCGATCAGATGATCGCCCTCACCGAACGGCTGGAAGCCAAACCGGGCGACTTGATCCTCATCGCCAGCGACAGCAAGGCCATTGTCCACAACGTGCTGAGTACGTTGCGCACAGAGCTGGCCCGCCGGCTGGGCTACACCGACCAGAAGCAACTGGCCTTCGCCTGGGTCATCGACTTTCCGCTGTTCGAGGAGGAGATGGAAGAGGGCCACTTCGCTCCTAGCCACCACATGTTCACCGCGCCCAAGCCGGAGCACATTCCCTGGCTGGATAGCGACCCGGCGGCCGTCCTCAGCCAGCAATACGATCTGGTCTGCAACGGCTACGAAGTGGCCGGCGGCAGCATCCGAATCCACGACCAGGAACTGCAAGCCAAGATCATGTCGCTCATCGGCTTCTCGATGGCCCAGGCGCGCGAGCAGTTCGGCCACTTGTTGGAGGCGTTCGAGTTCGGCGCGCCGCCCCACGGCGGCATTGCCCCCGGCATCGACCGGTTGGTGGCCCTCATGGCTGGCGAGCCGAACATCCGCGAGGTAATGGCCTTCCCCAAGACGGCCCAGGCGACCGACCTGATGGCCGACGCACCCTCAGAGGTGCTGCCACGGCAGCTGGATGAGCTGCAACTGGCCATTAAGGTCAAGGATAAGGCCGGCTAGAGGAAGAACTCCTTCAGGGCGGCCGTCACGTCGGCAATGACGGCGTGCCAATCGGTATCGTCAGCGGCGGTCAGGATCATCCGGCCGCCGCTGATCGTTAGGGCGGCGATACCGGGCACAAGCGAGAGCGCCTGAGCCACGGGCGAACCCTCGTCCAGGGCCGCGGCCGAGTCATAGCGCTCCGCCTGCCCCGCGGCCGCCAGCGGCAGATTGGTCTCGAAGATGATCTGCCCGTCATCGCCCACCTCGGCCTCGATTTCGATATACTCGGACATATCTCCATTATAGCCGAGGCCGGAGCGTGTTCACCAGCCGCCCACGCGCTATAATGGCTCCCAATTCACCTACAAGGAGCAAACGTAATGGGCAAAGTGATGGGCTTTCTGGCGGGGGCTGTCTGCGGGACACTGGTCGGGGCGGTGACGGCGCTGCTGTTGACGCCAGCTTCGGGCACGGAACTGATTCGCGGCGCTGAAGAACGCTGGGAGTTGACCCTGGCGGAGGCGCGCCAGGCCCGCGATGAGAAGCGGCGCGAGCTGGAGGCCCAGTACCGCGCCGAGACGCGCGCCTAGCGGGCCACGCGAACCCAGTAGTCGGCCGGCGAGGCTACCAGGGGCGTCACGGGCATGACCACCAGCGCGCCGCCATCCGGCCCCAGATCAATCGTCCACTGCCCCCGGCCCGTCACGTCGGGCGTCAGCCGGATCACCTCCGGCGTGGCTCCTTTCCGAATGAGGCGTAGCTCCCAGCACTGCGGCAACGTCGCCCCGGTCTCCACGAAGCCATCGGCCCGCCAGGCGGGCTGAACGGCCACGCCACTGACGACCAGCCCGCTGAGGGCGAAGCCGCGCCCCAACCCCTGAAAATCGGTCAGCACATCGAAGCGCAACCGCACCTCGCCGCCAGCGAAGTCATCCAGCGACACCGACTCCTGCCGCCAGCCGGCGCTCGGCCCGCCCCATGCCGGCCCATAGGGGCCAAAGACCGGTTGCGCCGGCGAGAGTATTGTCCACGTCTGGCCGCCGTCGGTTGAGGCCGACAGGTAGGCGAAGTCGTAGGTTGGCTCCAGGTCGTGCCAGACGGCAAAATCCAGCGTGGGCGCGCCGGCGGCCGTCAGGTCAACTTCGGCCGTCAATTGCGCCCGGCTGTTGTTGCCTGGCGGCGCGAACCAGAAAGCGTCGCCCGCCGGCGGCGGCGCGTCGATGAGCGCCGCCGTGGCGTCTCCGGCAAAGGTCAGTGTGGCCGGGCCGCTGAAGTCGAGGTCGATGATGTCCACGGCCATCTGGTCGAGCGTCGCCGCGGCCTCGAAAGGCAGCTGCCGGGCGCGGTTGGCCAGAAAGGCCGGGCCAAGATCGACGGCGTGGCGGAAGCCATAGCGCGCATCGACCGCCAGGTCGTCCAGAGTGACGGCCGCGGCCCAGTCGCCGGTGAACTCCTCCCAGCTGAGGTCGGGCCGGTGTCCGGCCAGCACGGCGCGCACGGCGGCCAGCCCGTTGGCCGGGTGGCGCGCCAGCTCCGACAGGGCCGCGTCGCCAGCTTGCTCCCAGAAATAGAGGAGATACAGGTAGCTGGCGGCGTAGTGGGCGTCCACCGCCGGCAAATCGTTCGACCAGCGGTCGAGGCGGATATACGGCTGTTCACGATAGGCGACGGCATCGACGGTGTCCAGCCCGACCAGCGTCTCGGTCACCTGCGACAGACCCTCGTTCAACCAAGTGTCCTCGTTGGCGTCGAGGTTCCACTGGATGAGGTGCTGCATCTCGTGGACAAGCGTAGCCTCATAGAGTGGCGTCCCCGGCGTCAGGCGGGACATGTTCAGGTAGATCATCTCCCGTTCATTGGAGGCGCTCTCCAGCCAGTGCGGGTACTGGTTATCGTCGCGGAAGTAGCCGAGTTCGACGGCATCGGGCGAGCCGAGGATGTGAAGGATGTGGACGCGGGGATCGCCGTCGATGCCCGGCCGGGCGGCCTCGCCAAAGCGGGCGCTGAGCAGCGGGTAGGCGTTCTGGCGCAACCACCCGGCGGTGGCGATCAGGGCCGCCTGGTCGAGCGTCAGGCCGCTTTCCACCCAGTAGGCCGCCAGGTCGTCGGCGTAGACGAGTTCGGCCTGGCGAGGGCCGTCGGCCGTCTGGAACGTCGCCTGGTCGCCGACGACGGCGGGCGTGGCCACGACGGCCGGGCCGGTGACGCCCTCCAGTTCAGCGGCCAGGGCCAGCGGGTCCAGGGGTGGCAAGATCGTCTTGAACAGCCGGTCATAGTCCGCCTGGGCGCGCGCGGGGGGCGGCTGCGTATTGATGAGCGCGGGCGCGGCCGGCGCGGCCGTGGCGGCCACAGGCGTCGGCGGAGCAGCAGTTGGCGGTGGTGGGGGTGTGGGCGACGCCGGGGCGGAGCTGGCGGTGGCCGTCACCGGGGCGGGCATCGTTGCCACCGTCGCGGTCTGTGGCTGGCGGGGACGGAGCGCCCACCAGCCGGCCAGGGCGGCCGCGCCCAGCAACAGGATCAGACAGCCGGCGACAATAAATGGGCCTCTCGCGGGCGGCGTTTGCTTCATCACTCGTGCCGGATTGTAACCGGCGGAGGATCGGCGGCGCAACTGATGGCGCGTGCCAGGGTTTCAACCTTCCGAGACGGTTGCTCAACGGAATCAGACATGATGCGCTATGCCCATATCGTCGGCTGGGGTCACTATCTGCCCGAACGGGTGGTGACCAACGACGAGCTATCCCACATGGTGGATACCACGGACGAATGGATCGTCCAGCGCACGGGCATCCGCACGCGCCACATTGCCGCCGCCCACGAGACGACGGCCACGCTGGCCTTCGAGGCCGCGGCCCGCGCCCTGACCGTGGCCGACCTGCACCCATCGCAGATCGAACTGATCATCGTGGCCACATCGACGCCGGGACACATGTTCCCCTCAACGGCCTGCCTGGTGCAGGACTATCTGGGCGCGTCGCGGGCCGGCGCGTTCGACCTGAGCGCGGCCTGTTCGGGCTTCGTCTACGCCCTGCAAATGGCAGCGCAATCGATCGCTACTGGCGCGGTGCGCAACGCCGTTGTCATCGGCGCAGAGACGATGTCGCGGGTCATCGACTGGAGCGACCGCGGCACATGCATCCTTTTCGGCGATGGGGCGGGCGCGGTCGTGCTGAAGGGTTCCAGCGTGCCCGGCGGCGTCGTGGCGACGACACTGCGCTCCGACGGCTCCGGGGCCGATCTGCTGTCGCTGCCCGCGCTCTACCACAACCCCGTGCCCATCCCCGGGGCCGAATTTGCCCACAATGGCCATCACAAGAACATCGTTGACATGGACGGCCGTCAGGTCTACCGCTTCGCCACCAACGTCATCGTCTCGTCCATCCAGGATGTGCTGAAGAAGGGCGGGCTGACGTTGGACGACATCGCCCTCATCATCCCCCACCAGGCCAACGTACGCATTATCGAGACGGCCGCCCGCAAGCTGAAACTGCCGCTGGAGAAGTTCTACCTGAACCTAGAGCACACCGGCAACACCTCGGCCGCTTCCATTCCCATGGCGCTGTGCGACGCCGTCGCCGAGGGGCGGCTGAAGCCGGATGACAACATCATCTTCGTTGGCTTTGGCGGCGGGCTGACCTGGGCGGCGTCGCTGCTGAAGTGGAACGTGACCCCGCCGCAGGTGTCGTTCATCGACCACGAGTGGAAGCGAGTGCGCTATGTCATGGCCCGCGGCCGCTCACGCTTGCGGCGACTCAGCCGGCGCGTAGAGGCCGCCGTCGCCCGCGCGCCCAACGGCCACAAGGGCGACGACGCCGACGATTTATAGAGAAGCCCACACCGCGAACAGCCAGCGCCGGCGGATCGGCACGCTTCGCGTCGGGCGTTGGAGCGTTTCTATTTCAACGCCAGGGCCATATGGCGCAGCAGCGCCTCCTCATCGGGTGGGCCATTGAAGTGCACGCGCCGGTTGATGACCACATGCGGTAGCGTTGTCACCGAATAGCGCCGTGCTGCCTCGGGGAAGAAGTCGGTCATGATCAGGAAGGCGCGCACACAAGGCGACGCCGCGGCCATGCCAAACACCGTTTTGGCCGCCACCCCACCCCACTCATCTTCGGCCGAGGTCAGCAACTCAATGGCGATGTCAGCGTCGCCCGGCAGACGGCTCAGACGGATGCGCGTCGCCGGCTCCAGCGTTTGCCCGCGAAAGGCAACAGCCTGGATGGCGGCGATGAGCGAGGTCATCTGGTAGCCCAGCGGCAGACCGATGATGCGCAAACCGTCGTCGCGCGCCGCCACACTGGTGCCGCCCATGATGCCGATGACGGGGTAGTAGGGGTAGTTCTCGCGGCGAGGGAAAAGGCGATAGCTGAGTCGCGGCGAGCGCTCGACCAGCGCCTCGACCAGCCGGGCGACCTCGCGCTCGGCGTCCGATCCGTCCACGTCGGCCCAAACGTGCAGACAGACCGACTCCGGCAAGTTGTCGAGGAAGCCGGGCAACTGTCGCCAGGTCTCATCGTCGAAGGGCACGCCGGGGGGTGGGGTGATGTCGCTCATGCTTCGGCCGGTTCCTCGGCGGCGCGTGGCAGGCTGAGGCTGAGGGTCGTGCCCTCCGCGTCGCTGCCGGCGGCGACGTGGCCGCCATGCGCCTCGGCTACCTTGCGCGCCACCACCAGGCCCAGGTCGGTGCCACGCGTGGCGGCGCGCCCATCCGAGCCGATTTCCACCCGCTCGAAGGCGTGGGCGATGACTTCGGGCGGCAGCCGCCGAGCAGGGTCGCGCACCGCTATGCGGCCCTGGTCGCCATCGGCGGCGACCGTGATGATGAGCCGGCCGCGCTCGCGTGTGTATTTCTCGGCATGGCTCAGCAAACTATAGAGGGCGCGGCCGGTGGCGTCCTCGTCGGCCAGCACCCACAGCGGTGCCGGCGGCGTGTCGAGGGTCAGCTCGACGCCCTTGATACTCATTAGCCCCTCCACCTGGGCCAGCGTCTGGCCGACCAGTTCCACCAGGTCGCAGCGCGTCGGTTCAAACTTGACCTCGTCGCGGTCCATTGCGTCGAGGACGACAAGGCTCTCAATGCCGTTGCGCAGCGAGGCGGCGTGGGCGACGATGGTGGTCAGGTACTCGCGGATGGCCGGGTCGGCCTCGGCCGACAGGCTCACCGCCAGCAGGTCGGCATACCCCTGAATGATGGCCACGGGCGTGCGCAGGTCATGGGCGGCCATGGCCAGGATACTCGACTTGCGCTGTTGCAAGCGCTCCAGCTTGGCGTTGGCCCGCGCCAACTCGCGCCGCAGGCGGCGCACCTCTTCGTTCTCTTCTGTCTCCGATGCTAACTCTGATGATGATTTGCGTTTCATGTGACGGTACTGGGCCTAAATCAGACGGCAGGGCTGAATAACGATACTAGCCGCCCGGGGCGGCGTAGCGCTGCTTCCACTCGTAAAGCTTATTGAGAGCCTGTAGCGGCGTCAGGGCGTTAACGTCCAGCGCCTGTAGCTCATCCAAGAAGGGACTGGAGTCGGGGAACAGGGCGATCTGCTGGCTGCTGGACAGGCGGCTCGGCTCGACGGCCGTCGTCGGCGCGCGGCGCTCTAGGTCGCGCAGGATTTCGTTGGCGCGCAGGATGACATCGCGCGGCAGCCCGGCCAGTTGGGCGACGTGGATGCCATAGCTGCGGTCGGCCCCGCCGGGCACGATGTGGTGCAGGAAGGTCACCTCGCCCCCCTCCTCGCTGACGGCAATGTTGAAGTTGGCCACGTCGGGCAGCAGGTCGGCCAGGCCGACCAGTTCGTGGTAGTGCGTGGCGAAGAGCGTGCGCGGCTTCAGGCGGGGGTGGTTGTGCAGGAACTCGACGATGGCCCAGGCCAGCGACAGGCCGTCGTAGGTGCTGGTGCCGCGGCCGATCTCGTCCAGCACCAGCAGCGAGCGATGGCTGGCGTGGTTGAGGATTTCGGCCGTCTCCACCATCTCGACCATGAACGTCGAGCGCCCGGCGTGCAGCTCGTCGTGCGCCCCGATGCGGGTGAAGATGCGGTCAACCAGGGCGATGTGGGCTGACGTGGCCGGCACGAAGCTGCCCACCTGGGCCATAAGCGCGATCAGGGCGACCTGGCGCAGGTAGGTGGACTTGCCGCTCATGTTCGGGCCGGTGATGATCTGGATGAGGTTGGAGGCGTCAAAGTGGCTGTCGTTGGGCACGAAGCGCTCGCCCCGGCGCATCCCCGGCCCGCCCTCGGCCAGCGCGCCCTCGACGACGGGGTGGCGGCCGTTCTCGATGTGCAGGGCAATGTCCCCTGTCTGCACCGGGTCGGAGAGTGTCGGCCGGACATAGTCGTTCAGCGCCGCTGCCTCGGCCAACGCCGCGGCCACGTCCAGTTCGGCCAGGGCGGCAGCCGTCTCCAGCAGCCGAACGCTGTGTTCGCCGACGACGCCACATAGCTCGGTAAACAGCCGCCGCTCAATTTGCAGGATGCGCTCCTCGGCGTTGAGAATGAGCGTCTCATATTCCTTTAGTTCGGGCGTGATGTAGCGCTCGGCGTTGGTCAGTGTCTGCTTGCGAATGTAGTCGGACGGCACGAGATGGGTGTTGGCGTGGGTGACTTCGATGTAGTAGCCGAAGACCTTGTTGAAACCGACCTTGAGCGAGGCAATGCCGCTCCGCTGCCGCTCACGCGGCTCCAGCGAGGCGACCCATTCGCGTGCGTGGGCCGAGGTGTTGACGACGCCATCCAGCTCGGCCGAAAAGCCGGGGCGGATGATGCCGCTCTTGAGCAGGTTCGGGGGCGGTTCATCGACCAGAGCGCGGCCGATGGTCGTGGCAACGTCGGCCCCGGGGTCCAGCCGGCGTTCGGCGCCGGCCAGCGCGGCCACACCGGCCAGGCGTGCCTTCAACTGGCCCACGGCCGCCAGCCCCGCCGCCACATGGCCCACGTCACGCGGCGTGGCCCGGCCGCCCAACAGGCGGTTGGTCAGCCGCTCCAAATCGGGCAGTCCCTTCAGCGCCCCACGCAGTTCCGCCCGCAACAGGCCGTCGCCGACCAGCGTCTCCACCTGGTCAAGGCGCGCGTTCAGCGGGCCGACGCTGAGCAGCGGCCGCGTCAGCCGTTGGCGCAACAGGCGCGCGCCCATCGGCGTGATCGTCTTGTTGAGCACGTGCAGCAGCGACCCCTCGCGCGCGCCACTGAGCGATTCGGTCAGTTCCAGATTGCGCCGCGTGGCTTCCGACAGGGCCATATAGCCGGTCGTGGAGTAGGTTGTCAGGCGCTGCATCTGGCCAACGCGGCCGCGCTGTGTCTCTTGCAAGTAGTGGAGCACGGCTCCGGCGGCGCGCGTCGCCAGCGGCTTGCCCTCGCAACCAAAGGCGTCGAGGGTGGCCACGCCGAAGTGGCGCAGCAACGTCTGGCGGGCGCTGCCCAGTTCGAACCGCCACGCCGGCAGCGGGCTGATAGTCTTGATGGCCGGATGGTTGAACTCCGCCCCTTCGGGCACGAGCAGTTCCACCGGCGACAGGCGGGCCAGTTCCTCCAACAGCGCGTTGCGGCCGGCCAGTTGCGTCGTGGCGAATTCGGCCGTGGTGATGTCGGCATAGGCCAGACCGGCGCGGCCGTCGTCGAAGACCACAGCGGCGAGGTAGTTATTGCGCCCCGCCTCCAGCATGCCCGGCTCGACGACCGTGCCGGCGGTGAAGACGCGCGTCACCTCGCGGGGCATGACACCGTTGATCAGGTCGGTGCTCATTTGCTCGCACAGGGCGACCTTGTACCCCTTGGCGATCAGCCGGGCGATGTAGTTCTCGGCCGAGTGGTGGGGCACGCCGGCCATGGGGATGCGGCCGCTTTTGCCCTGTGGCCGGCTGGTGAGAATCAGGTCGAGTTCGCGGGCGACGAGCGCGGCGTCGCCGTCAAACGTCTCGTAGAAGTCGCCCAGGCGGAAGAAGACGATGGCGTCCGGGTATTGCGCCTTGACGTCTAGGTACTGCTGGCGGCTGGGGGTGACAGTTTCGGCCGGCATGGCGTGGAAGGAGCGCTAAACGGACAGTCCGTAGACATCATGGAGCGTTTGCCGGACGGCCTCCCAGGTCGGCGCGACCGGCGGCAGCACCGGCGCGGGCAACCCCTGGTCCTTCAGGCCGGTGGAAGTCATCAGGCAGACGACGGGGCCAGCGAAGCGCATGGCCCGCGCGGCCTGGCGCAGGCCGGCCAGCGCCGCCGCGCCCGACAGCTCCGCCCACAAACCCTCGTGGCCCAGGGCGGTCTGGGCCGTCAACATCTCCTCGTCGGTGACGGCCAGGGCGTCGCCCTCGCTCTCGCGCACGGCCAGCACGCCACGATACCCGTTGGCGGCGACGACGATGCTATAGGCGGCCGTGGGCGCTTCCTCCACCTGGGCCACCGGTCGCCCCTGGGCCAGAGCGACGCGCAACGGCGCGCCGGCGGCCGGCTCACAGGCGAACAGCTGTGGCGCGGGGCCGCGCCCACCGACCTGCGACAGCTCTCTAAAGCCCAGCCAGATGCCATAGAGCAGCTCGGCGTAGGCCGTGGGCACGAAGACGGCCGCCGGCAGCCGGTCGCCCAGCTGCCGGTAAAGTTCATAGGCAATGGTCTTGTAGCCCTCTGGGCCGAAGGGGTGTCCGGTATGGGTGGCGGTGATGCTGCTGACGGGGTGAAAGCCGGCGCGATGAACCAGTTCGGCCATCAGCACGCGCCGCAACGGCCGGGGCAACGGCACGACGGCCGCGCCGTAGGCCGAGACCATGCGCACGAGGTGCGGTTCAGTGCCCTCGGTGATGAACAGGACACACGGCAGACCGGCCCGCGCGGCGTAGGCGGCGGCCGCCGCGCCGTGGTTGCCCGACGAGGCGACGGTGACGCCCGGCGCGCCGCTGAAGACGGCCGCGCTGATCGTGCAGAGGTTCAGCCGGTCCTTATGGCTGCCGGTGGGGTTGCGGCTCTCATCCTTAATGTACAACTCGCCGTCGAAGCCCGCCCAGTCAGCCAGGCGCGGCGCGGCCACCAGTGGCGTGCCGCCCTCGCCCATCGACAGCCCCGGCGCCAGCGGCGGCAACAACTCCGTCCAGCGGCGAATGCCGGGATAGGGGTCGCGGTCAAAGAAATCGGCCGGCAGACGCGCGTAGTCGTAGTCGAGAGCCAGCGGGTATTGCAGCTCGGCCGTGCTGCTGGCGGGGCAGCCCTCCACCAGCGGCGGGAAGAGCGGGAACCGGCGGGCCGGCTCCCCAAGCGAGCGCTGAGCCACAGCGAGCGAGGCCGGCGGCGTGGCGTTGGCAGCAATCATAGTTTGGCGTCCTGATCGGTTTCTTGGGCGTGCCATTGTTCCAGGCGGCGACGGTGACGGTCCTCCAGCTTGACCAGCGGCCGGGCCTCTTTCATCATCGTACGGCAATCATCGTAGGGCAGGTTCTGATGGCGCATGAGATAGGCCGCCGCCAGCGTCGCCGAACGGCCGCGCCCTTTGGCGCAGTGCACCAGGACGGTGCGCCCGGCGTCGATCTGCGCGTCGATCCAGTCGGCCCCCTCGCTCAGGTAAGCGTCGTTGGGCACGGTGGCGTCCAGCACGGCCAGCCGCTTATAGGCGATATCGTGGGTCTGGTAAAAGGCGTGGTCGCCTTCGCGTTCGGCGCGCATGTCCAACACGGCGCTGATGCCATTGTCGAGCAGGAACTGGTAGTCGCGCGCATAGGTCGGCGCGCCGCCCAGCCACAGCTGCGGGGCGATGCGGTCGAACCAGCGGTTGCCCTGCACGCGCTCATACAGGAAGCGAATGGCCGGATAGGCCTTGTCGAAGAGCCAGTGAAACGGATTCATCGCCCGTAAGAATAGCGCCGCCGGGCCGGCTTGGCAATCAAGCTCAGCCGCGGCCGCTAGGCCCGAGCGCCGGCGATGATCCGGTCGAGCAGGGCATCGTAGGCGGGATCGACGCGCTGCGCCTCGGGGTGGGCATCGTACCAGGCGACGATCTCGCGCGCCCCTTCGGCAAAAGGAATCTCGGCCGCGAAGCCAGGCACGATGGTGCGGATCTTGCGGTTGTCGAAAACCGTGTTGTGAGACTTGTCGCCCAGGAGGCTGTCGCCCAGATCTGTGTCGTAGGTGGCGACAGTTGTCGAGGGCACATGGGCCATGTCGGCTGTGACGCCGGCGGCCGCGGCCAGCTGCCGGGCGATCTCGTTCCAGCTTAACACCTCGTCGGAGGTGATGTGGTACGCCTCACCGATGGCCCGCGGCTCGCCCAGCAGGGGCACGAAGGCGCGGGCAAAGTCGCGGTGGTGGGTCAGCGTCCATAGCGATTGGCCATCGTCGTGAATCAGGATGGGCGCGCCCCGCCGCAGCCGGTCGAGCGTCGTGTAGCCGCCGTGGAAGGGCAACAGCGTGGCGTCGTAGGTGTGCGACGGCCGGACGATGGTCGCCGGGAAGCCCTCGTCGCGGTGGGCCGCGGTCAACAGCGCCTCGCAGGCGATCTTGTTGCGCGAATATTGCCAGAAAGGGTTATCCAGCGGCGTGTCCTCGGTGATGGGCAGGCGCTGCGGCGGCTTCTGGTAGGCCGAGGCGGAACTGATGAAAATGAACTGCCCCACGCGGCCGCGGAACAGCTCCAGGTCAACGGCGATGTGGTCGGGCGTGAAGGCGATCCAATCGACGACGGCATCGAAAGTGTGGCCACTCAGAGCCGTGGCGGCCGACGCCGGGTCGCGAATATCGGCGTGCAGCACATGGGCCGCCGCGGGGATGGGACGGAGGTCTGTCCGGCCGCGATTGAGCAGATACAGATCGATGCCCGTCTCGACGGCCAACGCCGAGCAGGCGGAACTGATGATGCCGCTGCCGCCAATAAAGAGTACTTTCATCGTCGCTTCTCCAGGGCCACCGGAACACCTCCGCGCGGCCGTAACGTTACCAGGGCATGGCCCTCAATCGGCTCCGACCAACAGGGGCTAACGCGGAAGTGCTGGGCAATGGTGGGGATGATAATCAGGCTTTCCATCATGGCAAAGTAGTTGCCGATGCACTGCCGCGCGCCACCGCCGAAGGGGAAATAGGCGAAGCGCGGCCGGGCGGCGGCCCGCTCCGGCGTGAACCGGTCGGGATCGAAGCGCTCTGGGTCGGGCCAGAAGTCCGGACGGCGGTGGATGGTGTAGGGACTCATGGCCACGATCGCGCCGGCCGGGATGTCGTAGCCGCCGATAACATCATCGGCCAGCGCCCGGCGGCTGATCGACCAGGCCGAGGGGTAAAGACGCATGGCCTCCTGCACGACCCGGTCCGTATAGACCAGCTGTGGGAAGTCAGCCACCGCCGGCGCGGCGCCACGCAGCATGTCTACCTCCGTCTCCAATCGTTGAACAACCTCCGGATGCTGGGCCAGCAGGTACCACGTCCAGCTGAGCGTGTTGGCTGTGGTCTCGTGGCCGGCCACCAGCACGGTCATCACCTCGTCGCGCACCTGCCGGTCGGGCATGGGGCTGCCATCGTCGTAGCGCGCGTCGAGGAGCATCGTCAGCAAGTCGTTGCGCTCCCGTTCCGGGTGGGTGCGACGCTCGTCGATAATGGCATAGACGATACCATCCAGCAGTTCGATGGCCTCGCGCACCTTGCGGTGGTGGGGCTTGCCGATGGTCACCATCGTATCTATCGCCACGCCGACCTCATCGGCCCGGCCGCTGATGTCGAAGCCGAACAGGGCCAGGGTGACAATGTCGAGCGTCAGGCGCATCATCTCGCGGGCAATATCGACCGGCTCGCCGCGCGGGACGGCCGCCAGCCGCTCGACGGTGCGGCCGGTGGCGGCGGTCATCAGCTGGGCGAAAGCGGGCAAGCTGCGGCGGTGGAAGGCGGGCTGAATGAGTCGCCGCTGCTCGCGCCAGAGCGGGTTCTCGCTGGTCAGCAATCCCTGCCCGGTCAACGCCTCCAGCATGTATTTATTGAGGTAGGTATTCTTGTTGTAGTTCTGGCCGTTGGTCTGCAAGACCTGCTGGACGTAGTCGGGGTGGTTGATCAGGTAGGCCGGTTCGACGCTGGAGCGATATTGGACGATATCACCATAGGTCTGCGTCAGCCAGACGAAGAAGCGCAGCGGGTTACGGATCTCCTCGCGGCCGCCGCTGGCACTGGGCGGATGCTTCTTGCCATCTTGTTCTGTCTCGACTGTCATGACAAGCCTCCTGTTAACGCTCGCCAGTTGCTCTGCTCGGCAAATAAGCCCAAGGGCTTGCTCACAATACGCGCGGGGCGAAGGCCGGGTTTCGCCCTTGCCCACAGCCACCAGGTGCGCTGACAAGTTTCCCGGCCAGAGAATTGGGCTATAATCACCCTCAGTTCTATCATAACATAGACAGTACAGTGCCCATACAGGCACGATTATACAATGTTCGCTGCGACGTTTGCGCGAAACCGCACAGCGACAAGACCGAGGTGCACAATGACCCAACAACTCTCTGACCATTTTGGCGCGCGCGCCCGGCTGAAAGGAACTCCGTTCACCTATTATCGGCTCGATAAGCTGCAGCGCATCGCCGATATCGACCGACTGCCCTTCTCCATCAAGGTGCTATTGGAGGCAGTTTTGCGGACGACCGACGGCTATGAGGTCATGCCCCAGGACGTGGAGCGGCTGGCCCGCTGGTCGCCGCAAATGACGGACTCGTTCGAAATCCCCTTTAAGCCCGGCCGCGTCATTCTGCAGGACTTCACCGGCGTGCCGGCCGTCGTCGACCTGGCGGCCATGCGCTCGGCCATGGCTCGCCTTGGCGGCAACCCCGACCGCATCAACCCCATCGTCCCGGTCGATCTGGTCATCGACCACTCCGTGCAGGTCGATCAGTTCGGCTCGGCCTTCGCCCTGTTCTACAATGCCGAGCGCGAATTCGAACGCAACCGCGAACGGTACGAGTTTCTGAAGTGGGGTCAGACCGCCTTCGAAAACTTCCGCGTGGTGCCGCCGGCCACGGGCATCGTCCATCAGGTGAATCTGGAGTACCTCGGGCAGGTCGTCATGAGCAAGTCAGAGGGGCAGGACCGCGTGGCTTTCCCCGACAGCCTCGTCGGCACCGACTCGCACACGACGATGATCAATGGTCTGGGCGTGCTGGGCTGGGGCGTCGGCGGCATTGAGGCCGAGGCGGTCATGCTCGGCCAGCCGATCTATATGTTGACGCCGGAAGTGGTCGGCGTGCGCCTGACGGGTGGCCTGCCCGAAGGGGCCACGGCAACCGACCTGGTTCTGCGCATCACTGAGATGCTGCGCAAGAAGGGCGTCGTCGGCAAGTTCGTCGAATACTTCGGCCCCGGTCTCAGCAATATGACCCTGGCCGACCGGGCGACCATCGCCAACATGTGCCCGGAGTATGGCGCGACGGTCGGCTTCTTCCCGGTGGACGACGAGACGCTCAACTATCTGCGTAACACTGGCCGGCCGGCCGAACTGATCGATCTCGTCGAGCGCTATACGAAGGAGCAGGGCCTCTTCCGCAACAACGACACGCCCGACCCCCTCTTCTCCGACGTCGTCGAACTCGACCTGAGCACCATCGAGCCGAGCCTGGCCGGGCCGAAGCTGCCCCAGGACCGCATCTCGCTCAAGAACATGAAGACGACCTTCCACCAGCAGTTGGTCGCCCCGACGGGACCACGCGGCTTTGGCCTCAGCGAAGAGGAAGTGGCGCGAACAGTCGAGGTCAGCAACGGCGAAACGACGCAGATCAGTCACGGCGCTGTCGTCATCGCCGCCATCACCAGCTGCACCAACACGTCGAACCCCAGCGTCATGCTCGGCGCGGGCCTACTGGCCAAAAAGGCAGTCGAGGCCGGTCTGCATGTGCCGCACTACGTCAAGACGAGTCTGGCCCCCGGCTCGCGCGTCGTCGAGAGCTACTTAAAGGAATCGGGCCTGCTGCCCTATCTGGAGCAGCTTGGCTTTAACATTGTCGGCTTCGGCTGCACGACCTGCATCGGCAACTCCGGCCCGCTGCCCCAAGAGGTCAGCCAGGCCATTCAGGAAGGCGACCTGGTCGTCTCCTCCGTCCTCAGCGGTAACCGCAACTTTGAGGGGCGCATCCATCCCGAATCGCGCAGCAACTTCCTGGCCTCGCCGCCGCTGGTGGTGGCCTACGCCCTGGCCGGGCGGGCCGACATCGATATGTACAACGAGCCGTTGGGCATCGGCCGCGACGGCGAACCGGTCTATCTACGCCAAATCTGGCCCACGAACGCCGAGATCAAGCGCGTGCTGGCCCAGTCACTGACCCCGGAGATGTTCGCCGAGCAGTACGGCAACGTTTTCAGCGGCAACGAGATGTGGAACCGCATCGCCCGCGCCGGCGGCGCACAATACAAGTGGGACAGCAGCTCGACCTACATCCAGGAGCCGCCGTTCTTCATCGGCCTCTCGCGTGAAGTGCAACCCATCAGCAACATCACCGGCGCGCGCGTCCTGGTGAAGGTGGGCGACTCCATCACCACCGACCACATCTCGCCGGCCGGCTCCATCTCGCGCACCAGCGCGGCGGCGCAATACCTGATCGAACACGACATCGAGCCGCGTGACTTCAACTCCTACGGCTCGCGGCGCGGCAACGACCAGGTAATGACCCGGGGCACATTCGCCAACATCCGCCTGCGCAACCAGATGGCTCCTGGCACCGAGGGCGGCATGACCACCTACCTGCCCACCAACGAGGTCATGACGATCTTCGATGCCTCGCTGAAGTACCGCGAGACCAACACGCCGCTGGTGGTGCTGGCCGGGCGCGAGTATGGTACGGGCAGCTCGCGCGACTGGGCCGCCAAGGGGCCGTTGCTGTTGGGCGTGCGCCTGGCCATCGCCGAGAGCTTCGAGCGCATCCATCGCAGTAACCTGGTCGGCATGGGCATCCTGCCGCTGCAATTCAAGCCGGGCCAAAACCCACAGACGTTGGGGCTGGACGGCACAGAGGTCTACGCGACCGTCAACCTGAGCGACGACCTGAAGCCGCTGCAGGATGTGACCGTGCGCGCCGAATCCGCCGACGGCCACGTCACTACCTTCGAGACCGTCTGCCGGATCGACACCCCGGTCGAGATCGACTACTATCGCAACGGTGGCATCCTTCACACCGTTTTGCGCAACTTCCTGAAGTGAACGACCGAGAGTATCGTATGAGCGACGAATTACGCCCCGGGCGCGCGAGCGGTCCAGCGGCGCGCGGCCGGCGCGCGGTCGTCCGGCCCCTGCTGCTGCTCCTGCTGGCGGCGCTTCTGGCCGGCTGCGGCGACCGCGGCGGGCAGCCGGAAGCGATCGCCCCCGCCGCGGCCATGCACCGCGCCAACCCCGCTCGCACCGGCGTCTTTGAGACCGAGGGCCTGGCTAAATACAGCGACATCAAGTGGCAGTTCCAGGCCCAGGACTGGGTCTTCGGCGCGCCGGCCGTGCTGGGCGACGCCGTCTATGCCGCCAGCTATGACGGCAACGTCTACGCCCTGGATCGCGAGACGGGCGCAGAGCGCTGGCGCTTCGAGACCGGCCAGGCCATCATCGCCGCGCCGGCCGTCGCCGATGGCCTGGTCTTCATCGCCGGCATGGATGGCAACGTCTACGCCCTGGCCGCGGCCGACGGCGCGGAGCGCTGGCGCGTCGCTCTGGGCAACGGCGCGGCCGGCAACGGCATCACCGGTTCGCCCGCGGTCGTGGATAACACGCTCTACGTCGCCGGCGAAAGCGGTCTGCTGTTGGCTCTTGAGGCCGAGACGGGCACGGAGCGCTGGCGCTTCCAGAAGGATGGTCAGGCAATCGCCTTCTCGCCCGCTGTGGCCGGCGGCACGGTCTACGTGGGCATCGCCGACGGCACGCTCTACGCGCTGGACGCGGGCAGTGGCGCGGAGCAATGGACATTCAACCCCACCGAAGAGCCAACTGAACGCTATAGTCCAACGGCCGATGTGGTCGCCGGTAACGGCGTCGTCTACTACATGGTCGTAGATCTCAATCTTGTCGGCCAGCTATTCGCCGTCGACACGACTACCCACCGGCCGCGCTGGGTCTACGAGACCGGCGCGGAGAGCTTCTCCGCGCCCTCGCTGGCCGGCGACCTGCTCATCTGGGGCGGGCTGGACAAGACCATCCACGCCGTGACCGCAGCCACGGGCGAGTCGGCATGGACCTTTGCCACCAGCGACATCATCTTCTCTGCGCCGGCCGTCGCCGGTGATCTGGTCTATGTAGGCGCGGCCGACAAGAACCTTTACGCTCTGAACACGGCCGATGGCCAGGTGCGCTGGCAGTTTCGCGCCGATTCTGGCGTCTCCTCGCCCACCATCGCCGGCGGCGCCGTCTTCGTCGGCACCGAGGGGGGCGTGCTCTATGCGCTGGAGTAGCCGCCGCTTCGCTATCATCCCATCACTTGCACAACGACTAGGAGTTAACCATGAATCACGATCACGACATTGAACCCGACATGCTGGCCGAGACCGAGGCGTTCGCCGTCTGGCGCAACGAAGAGGAAGAAGGCTATATGTATCACCTGGAACTGGGTGGGCTGACGCTGCATCTGACCCCTGAAGAGTGGGAGGAATTGATCCTCCTGGTTCGTCAGGCTTCGGCCTAAAGCCATGACCGCCGTGAAAATCGGCGATGAATCGGCCGGCTACATCCCGATGATCCGGGATATGGCCGGCACCGAGCGGCCGCGAGAGCGCCTAATCCAGATCGGAGCTGGGGCGCTCTCGACGGCCGAACTCCTGGCCATCGTGCTGCGCAGCGGCCGGCCGGGCGAGAACGTCCTGCGCCTGGCTGAGCGCCTGCTCATCCAGTTTGACCACCTGCCTGGCCTGGCGCGGGCCAGCGTGATCGAGCTAACCGCGACCGACGGCATCGGCCCGGCCAAAGCCGCGGAGATCAAGGCGGCGCTGGAGATCGGCCGGCGGTTGGTGGCCAGCGCGCCGGAGGAACGGCCACGCATCACCACGCCGGACGACGCCTTTCACTTGCTCAAGTCGGAGATGATGTTCCAGGAACAGGAACATCTGCGGCTGATCCTGCTGGACACGCGCAATTCTGTTTTGCGCACGCCGACGCTCTATGTCGGCAGCCTCAACACCTCGGTCGTGCGTGTCGGTGAGCTGTTCCGCGCCGCCATCCGCGAAAACGCCGCCGCCCTCATCGTCGCCCACAACCATCCTTCGGGCGATCCGGCCCCCTCGCAGGAAGATATCGACGTCACCCGGCAGATCGTCCAGGCCGGCCGGCTGCTCGACGTGGCCGTGCTCGACCACATTATCATCGGCCACGGCCGCTTTGTGTCACTCAAACAGCGGGGGTTGGGCTTCGATAAATAGCCCCGGCGCGGTTCACTCGACGATCAGGGCTACGTCCGATACCTCGCTCGTGAAGGTGTGGCCCGACCCCACCAGCGTCACGCTCTCGATGTAGCGCGGCGGCAGGAAGCCCTGCACAGCCAACTCCTGGATGAGATCGACATCATAGAAGAAGAACTGGCCCAGCGGCACGCGCTCGTGGGGCCGCTGGACGACGGCGCAGGAGATGCACTCGCCCGGCGTCAGGTTGTCGTCAATCGTTCCCTGGGCAAAGAAGCCGTGTTGCCAGACGCGGCTGACGCCACTGTCATCGATGTAGTTGACGATGACGAACAGCGGGCACTCGCTGCCCTGGACGCCGCAGACACCCAGACTCTGATTGACGACGCGCAGGGTGGCCGAAAGGCGCAGCGAATCATAGCCGGACACGTCCTGGTTGATCGACTGCGTCACGCGCACATCGGCATGGCCGACGCCCTCACGCGCGAAGCGCAGCAGCGGGTTGCGGCCGGCAGAAGTGACACTCGTCTCGCCCTTCGGCTGGTCGGGCAGTTCCACTTGCCAGGCAAACGAGGCCCAGTTGTCGAGGCCGTCGCTAAAGTCGCCGTTGTGGATGAGGTCGCGGGCCGGGTCGAGCGGGCCGGATGGCGGCGCGCCGGCGGTGATCTCGACGCGCTCCCCCTGGGCGATAGCCACCGTCTGGCCCATCGCCGACACAACCGCCGCGCCCTCGTTCTGGACGGTGATCTGGGTTGCCTCGCTGTCGACTTCGATCGTGTAGCGGCCGGGGTTGTCGATCTCGGCCGTTCCCTGGGGCGTCGTCAGGTTCATCGTCACCGCCCGCCCCTCGAAGGGCGGCAGAAAGAAGCGCACCTGCCCGGCCTGCACCTCCAGGTCGAGCACGAAAGACTGGTCGCTGCGCCGGAAGCGGGGCATGGTGGCCCGGGCCAGCCGAGCCGTCGAGTTGCCGGAGAGTTGCAGCACGGCCAACGGCTCATCCACGCCGCGCGGCATGACATTGATCAGCGCGGAAGCGGTCGTATCCGTCTGGATGGTCGTCGCGCCCTCGACCGACTGGGCCGGCTCGCCAACAAGCACGGCGCGGCGGGGGCCGTTGTCGCCGTTGATGCCCACCGTGCCCTGATTGGCCTGGACGGTGATGTCCAGCGGTTGCGTGGCGTTCTGCAAGAACGCGTTCAGGCTCAGAGGCGCGGCCACACCCAGAAAAAGGCAGACAAAGAAGCTGCCGAACAGGATAAGCCAGGCCAGGCGCTGCCGGCTAAAGCGATGGCCGTCGGTCATATGGTGCGAACCCGGAAATCGGTGAAGGCCCCACGGGCGTCTGTCCACACGCTCTCGACACGCTCGACACGGGCAGACGGCGAACCACGGTGCAGAAAGGCCAGCAGCTGGCGCAGGGCCTCTTCCGGTCCCTCAGCGACGACGCGCACCGTACCGTCGGGCTGGTTGGCAACCCAACCCACCAGACCAAGACGGCGCGCTTCCTGCCAGGTGAATTGTCGGAAGTAGACCCCCTGCACAAGACCGTGGATGGTGGCCTCCAGGCAAGACGTTGGCGGCGATGACATGAGAGGAATTATAGCGCGGTCGGCGGGTTCGGCTATCGTTGGCCAGGGAGACGGAGGTCAAATGGCCCACGGATGACGCCAATAAGGCCAGCCAAGGCCCGGCCGCGTCAAGCATCACCGTGCATCATCCAGGCCCTGTTCTCTCTGCGGCCAGTCCGCGCAGGATGCGGCCGGGCAGGCGCGGCCCGCCATAGACCAGGCTGCTATAGAGCTGCACCAGCGCCGCCCCAGCATCCAGCTTTGCGCGCGCGTCGGCGGCCGAGGCCACGCCGCCGACACCGATGATGGGCAGCGCCCCACCCGTCCGGCGGTGGATGGCGGCGATGAGTTCCGTACTGCGCGCACGCAGCGGCCGGCCGCTCAGCCCGCCCGCTTCACCCCCATGGGCGTCGCTCAGCCCCTCGCGGGCCAGCGTCGTGTTCGTGGCGATGACACCGGCCACTCCGGCGGCCGTCAGCGCGTCTAGAACCTCGTCTAACTCCTCCGAACTCAGATCGGGGGCGATCTTGACCCACAGCGGCTTCACCGCGCCGCCGCTCTGCGCCGCCAGGGCGCTACCCTCGGCCATCAGCGCCGCCAGCAGACTTTCCAGATAGCGCCCGCCCTGCAAGGCGCGCAGGCCGGGCGTGTTGGGCGAGCTGATGTTCACCGCCAGATAGTCGGCGTAGTGGTAGACGGCGCGCATGACGGCCACATAGTCGGCGGCGGCCTCCTCCAGTGGCGTCTCCTTCTGCTTGCCCAGGCTGACGCCGAGGACATAGTTACGCGGCCGAGCGGCCAGAACGCGCAAACGGGGCACGGCCGCGGCCACGCCGCCGTTGGGAAAGCCCATGCGATTGATCAGCGCCGCGTCGGCCGGCAGGCGGAAGATGCGCGGCCGGGGATTGCCCGGCTGCGACCGCGGCGTCAGCGTGCCGACCTCGATATGGCCGAAGCCCAGCGCCGCCAGCCCGGCGACGACGCGAGCGTCCTTGTCGAAGCCGGCGGCCATGCCCAGCGGGTTGGGGAAGCGCAACGAGCCGATCGCCACCGGCAACGCCGGTAGCCGGCCGGCCACGCGCCGCAGGATCAGACGGCCGGCAGGCGTCGCCTGCGCCAGGGCCAGGGCGGCCAGCGTGCGTTCATGGGCCGTCTCCGGGTCGAAGCGCTTGAAAACGGGAAAGAGCAACCGGGCGTAGAGATCAGGCATGGCCGGCCTGCTTGCGGTCGCGGCGCAGCAGCCAGACAAGCAGCAACGCCACGGCCGCCGCCAGCAACGCCGCCGCGCCGCGCCGTTGCCACGTCCGTTCGTGTTCCCGACGGGCGACGGCCGCCAATTCGCGGTCGGCCCGTGATGTGGCCAGCAGCGCGTGCCAGTCGGGAATATCCCGGCGGTTGGGCAGGGCGTAGGCGGCGGCGATCAGCCGTCGATAGCGGCGCTCCTCGTCCGCCCAGCGCGCGTCATCCCAGCCCAGTTCCGGCTGGGCGATGATGCGAATGTGGGGCATGAGGTCGGTGCCGCCGCGCGGCAGCAGCAGCCCCAGCCGCACGCGCCGCAGCAACAGGTCGTCCAGATGGGCCACAGCCTCGGCGCGCGCCGCCCAGCGCACCTCCGCCCACAGCGCCATCGTGCCGGGGATGGCGTCCAGGTCGCCCGGCCCGGCCGCGGCCACCAGATCAGCCGCCTCGCGGCCATACCGGCCCAACAGCCGGCGGCGCACCTCTTCCGGCAACGCCTCCCCGCCCGGCAGCGGGTAGGCCTCGGCTGCGTCGTCGGTCGCCGGCGTCTCCGTCGCCGTCCACAGCAGCGGCGCGTCCTCGTGCAGACGAGCCAGCCGCGCCGCGCCGTCGTCCAGCCGGGCGCAGACCTGCTCCAAGGCCTGGCGGCCGATCTGCCGGAAGGTCGTCAGCTTGCCACCGGTCACGGTCAGCAGCCCGGCCTCTTGCCAGACGACGTGGTCGCGCGACTCCTCGGACGGATCGAGCTTGCCGCTACCGATGACCGGCCGGATGCCGGCGAAGGTGGCGCTGATGTCGTCGAGCGTCAGCCCTAGGGCCGGGAAATGCGCCGTGACGGCGGCCATCAGATAGGCCACCTCCTCGCCTGTAATGCTGGGGTCGGCGTCCAGCGGCGGCGGGCAATCGACATCGGTTGTGCCCAGCAGCGTAACGCCCTCCCAGGGAAAGGCAAACACCGGCCGGCCATCGACCGGATGCATGAAGCTGATGGCCTGGGCCACAGGGAAGCGCCAGGCGGGAAAGACGAGGTGGCTGCCGCGCAAGGGGCGCAGGCGCGCCTCGGCGCCGACCTGCCCGCGCAGGAAGTCGGCCCACGCGCCGGTAGCATTGATGATAGCGCGGGCACGGACATCGGCCGGCGGCCGGGCAACCCCGTCACCGGCCGTATCCACCAATCGGACGCCGGCAATCTCGCCCGCGTCGTCGCGCAGCAGGCTCTCGGCGCGGGCGTAGTTCAGCGCCAATCGCTGACGCGCGGCGTCGCCGGCCGCGTCCTCGCCATCGCTGGGCGACGCGCCGCCCACGGCCTCGCGAATGAGCCGCAACACCAGGCGGGCGTCGTCGGTCTGGGCGTCGTTGTATTGAAAGCCGCCGCGCAAACCGGTCGGGGTGATGTAGGGCGCCAGCATCTGGAAGTCGGCCGGGCTGTAGTAGCGGTGGCTCCATTGCAGGGCCATGAGATCATAGACCGTCAGGCCCGCGCCGTAGACCAATCGCCCCGCGCCGTCGCCCTCATACTGCGCCAGCAGGAAGCCAAGTGGATGCACCAGCCCCGCCCCTTCGGCCAACAGCTGCTCGCGCCCCTGCACCGATGCCCGCGTCAGTCCGACCTGGCCCGTGCGCAGATAGCGCAGGCCGCCGTGGACCAGTTTCGACGAGCGACTGGACGTGCCCCAGGCGAAATCACGTTGTTCCACCAACAGCGCCCGCAGGCCCAACCGCGCCGCCTCGTGCAGGATGCCCGCGCCGGTGATGCCCCCGCCGACGATGACGATATCCCAATCGGCGCTCAACCGCTGCCAGGCCCGCGCCCGCCACTCCGCATTCCAGTGTGTCATGGTCTGTCTCCGGGTTGGCGCTGCAAGTGGGCGGCCGCCCGGCCATCGGCCAACAGGACGCCGGGGTTCATGCGCCCGTCCGGGTCGAAGCAGCGCGCCGCCGCGGCCAGCGTGTCGAGGCCTAGCTGGCCCTTCTCGGCCGCCAGGTAGGGGGCATGGTCGCGGCCAACGCCGTGCTGGTGGCTGATCGTGCCCCCGCCAGCAACGATGGCCCGGCTGGCCGCGCCCTTCAGCGCTCGCCAGCGGTCGAGCGTCTCATCCGGGTCGGCCGCCAGCCGGAAGAGATAAGTCGTGTAGATGCTGGCTCCCTGGGGATAGACATGGGACAGGTGAGTGAAGATGTGGGCACGCTCGCCGCGGTCGCTGAGTGCCGTGCTCAACGCGGCCTCGATCTGCCCCAGCAGGCGGGGCACGTTGTCCCACGTAGTCGCCGTCTCCAGCGTATCGACGGCGTAGCCAAGCTCCCACAAGGTATTGCGCAAGTAAGGCGTGCGGAAGCGTCCTTCGATCCACTGCGCGCCGAAGCGCCGCCCGGCGGAGACGCCGCCCTGCTCGCGGCACAGGCTGAGCACCTGCTCGCGCGTCTCGCGGACGGTCGCCGCGCGGCCGGTGAAGCCGCACAGCAACAGGCACTTCTCGCCGCCGACGCCGCGCACACTGAGCAGCGCCTCCAGCAGGCCGATCAGCCGCTCGTGCCCGGCCAGGGCCAACGTCGTCTGTGTTTCCCGCGGCGTGCTCAGCCGCAGCAGCGACAGCGGCCACCGTCCCTGCACGATCTGTCGCACGGCGGTCATGCCGCCAGTGAAATCGGGAAAGAAGATGGCGTGGAACTCTTCGTGTTCGGGCAAAGGCGTCACGCGAACGGTGGCCTCGGTCAGGATGCCCAGCCGGCCCTCCGAACCGAGGACGAGCTGGCGCAGGTCGGGGCCGGCGGCCGAGGCGGGGAACGGCGGCAGCCGTAACGCGCCCGCCGGCGACAGCAGCGTCCCGCCGGCGAACAGGCTCTCGATGCGGCCGTAGCCGAGCGACTGCTGGCCACAGGAGCGCGTGGCTACCCAGCCGCCAAGCGTGGAGTATTCGAACGACTGCGGGAAGTGGCCTAGCGTGAAGCCGCGGGCGCGCAGTTGGGCCTCCAGTTCCGGCCCGGCCACGCCCGCGCCGAACGTGGCCAACTGGCTGACGCTGTCGAAGCGCAGCAGCCCATTCATGCGTCGCAAGTTGACCGTCAGCACCGGCGCGTCGCCCGGCTCCGGATTGATGTGCCCAACGACGCTGGTGCCGCCCCCGTAGGGAATCAGCCGCGCCCCGGCCGGCCCGGCGAAGGCCAGCAACTCGGCCACATCGCTCTCGGTCAGCGGGTAGGCGACGCCATCAGGGAAGGCGGCCACGCGCCCACTACGCAGGGCGACCCAATCGGGCAAACTCTGGCCGCGGGCATGGCGCAGCCGCTCGGCCGGTTCTGCGTTGACGAGCGGATGGAGCGGCAGGCGGCCGGGCGGTACAGTGGCCACGACCTGCGCGAAGGCGGCGTCGCGCGGCGGCGTGCCCGGGCCAAGCCGCTCATCCAGGAAGGCCGGCGCGTTGCCCGGCAACGGATAGGGGATCGTGTCGTCGCCCCAACCATTCCAACGGCGCATGTCATTCCTCCCCATGTCGCGCCCAGGTGAGCTGGCTGGCGCGCATTACTTCGCGGCAGAGCGCTTCGGCTCCGTCCGCGTCGGCCGACTGGGCGGCGGCGCGCAACCGGGCATAGAACGCGACCGATAGCTCGCGCGCCCCGACTGTCGCAAAGTATCGCCGGGCGATATCCTCGTAGAAGCCGCGGAAACCGTTCAGGATCAGCGTGTAGATAGGGTTGCCCGAACGAACGGTCAACAGATGATGGAGTTGCCAGTCAAAGCGGGCGAAGTCGGCCGGCGTCTCCAGCGCGGCGGCACCGTCGAGGAAAGCGGCCAGCGCCAGAGGGTCGCGGGCCACGGCCGCGCGGGTGTAGGCCGGGGCCAGGTGCAGACGCACCTCCAACAGCTGGGCGATGAAGTCGGGCGGCAGATAGTCGGGGTGTTCCACCAGACTGCCAAGTACGTTCAGGCCGCCTTCTTCCCAGTAGTTGTTGACCAGGGTGAGTTTGCCGTGGGCGACAGTCAGCCAGCCGTCGCGGGCCAGACGTTGCAGCGCCTCGCGCAGCGTCGGCCGGGTGACGCCCAGTTGCGCCGCCAGCGTGCGTTCGCCGGGCAGCGTTGTTCCCGGCGGGAATGTGCCGTCAAGTATGGCTCCCAACAGGATACCTTCGGCATGGGCACGGGGGCGAACGGGCGCAATCCAGTTAGTCATCAATCAGTCTCCATCACCGGCAAGCGCGTCGTGACCCGATGCATATGGGTCGCGCCCACTGCCACGCCGGCGTGTCCGGGCCAGACTGGTTAGACCACTTACCAGCTATTGACATGATAGCCGTTGTCGACCATCGTTGTCAAGCCCATCGGATCGGCGTGGAAATTGGGCAAGATGGCTATAGAGAGGGTTGGTTTCTTCACGTATAATTCACCGTGGATTTACTACCTTTTTCAGCAGCAATCGCATAAGTGATGCTATCTTGGTAGGATGGGGTGCTGGCCTACCCTGGATCGCGTCTGTCTAATTGGCCGCACAGTCGAGATGTATTATGAGCAACGCAGATTCGTCCGACGACAGGGCAAAGAAACCACCCGCGTCTTCTACGTCGGGGACGGGCAAGAAGAGTAAGTCCAAGGGCTTCATCGAGTCGGCCGACTTCAAGCCCGGCTGGCTGGAAACCGGCCCACTTCCGGCCGACGTGCTGCCTTCGCTGCCCGATCCGGCCGGGGAAACGTCCATTGCCGACGAGCTTGCCGCGCTGCAAGAGACATTGCAACGTCTCTATGGCGGCGAAGCACAAGACACCGCCGAAGCCCCACCCGGCAGCGAGGATGAACCGCCAGCCGGTAGCGCGTCGCCGGTAGCGGCTGAGGAAGCCGTGGTCGAGGAGACCGCAGCCGAGGAGGCCGCGGCTGACACGGCCGCCACAACCCCGCCCACTGTCATCGAGGAGCCGGCTGAGCTGGAAGAAACCGTATCAGAGGCAATGCTGCCTGAAGCAGTCGTGCCTGAAGCCGAGGCAGTCGTGCCTGAGGCAGTCGTGCCTGAGGCAGTCGCGCCTGAGGCAGTCGCGCCTGAAGCAGTCGTGCCTGAAGCAGTCGTGCCTGAAGCAGTCGTGCCTGAGAACGTCGCATCTGACGAGGACGCACCCGAAGAGGACGAGTCCCCATCAGAGGCAAGAGCGCCTGTCGTCGAAGAGCCGTCCATCGAGCAGCCGGCAGCGGCCGAGCCGCTGCTAGATGCCTGGAGCGACGCGGAGGACACAGCCGGGCCACTCCCGCTCCCCATTTTCTTTGCCGAGCAGCCCCTGGAGGAGATGGCAGCCGAAGAAGCGCCGGCCGCGGACACGGCCGCGCCCCCGGCGGCGCGCCAAGCCAGGCGCACCCGCGCCCCTCGCGCTCCTCGCCCGGCGCGACGGCCCCTGCGCCGGCCGAGCCGGCTGTCGACGGCGATGCTGGTGATCAGCCTGCTCCTGTTGGCTGCCGCGGCGTTGATCTACTTCGTCAATCCGTTCGTGCGTCTGGCGCTGGCCACAGCGTCGCTGGCCCGGCCGGTGTCCACACCCAGCGCTGCCGCGCCTGGCGCGGCCGACAGTGGCGACTGGTGCGTGATGGGCAACTTTACCGAGGATTCGCGCCGCCTGCTCGATGACGGCTCCCAGGGCGATGTGCTGGCCGATGACGGTGTCTTCTCGCTGGAGTACACTGTCGCCCAACCCGGCCACTACCTATGGCAGGTTGTCGATTGCGCCGACCAGACGCGCGCCTTCCCGTCGTCGATGGCCTGGATCACCGCCGAGCAACCCAACCAGCCGGTGACGTTCCTCTTCGACAGCAACAAGCGCGCCGATCGCCTCTTCTTCCCCATTCCCTATGCCATCACCGCCCTCGACAGCGCCACGGACTACCACGTCATTGGCAGCTTCCAGGACTGGACCGTTGATGATGCCAGCGGCCGGCTGGAGCCACTTGGCGGCGGCCTCTACCAGCAAGTGCGCCGCATCGCCCGCTCGGGCAACTATCAATCCTACGTCATCGCCGGCGACCCCAAGCGAGCCATTGACGCCTACGGCCGCACCACCAAGCCGATTCCTTTCGCCTTCGACACCGACCACAACGGCGACTACGTCGTCTTTCTGGTCGATATCGATCGTGGACGGGCCTCGGTGATGTATGACATGCCGCCGCTGATGACGAAGATGGCGTTTGGCGGAGGGAACTTGCGCCTGGCCCTGGCCCTGACAGCGCTGGCGGGGCTGCTGCTACTAGCGCTCCTGCTGCGCGAATTGACGCTGCGCAATCGTCGCCTGTGGATGGAGACGGGCTGCCCGCGCTGCCATGAGCAGGAACTCATGCGCATCAGTCGCCGCCCCAGGGAGCGCCTGCTACATCTGATGGCCATTCCCGCCTATCGCTATCGCTGCCGCAACTGCACCTGGGAGGGCACACGCCTGAGCGAGGCTGGGCGGTCGATCTCTCCCGGAGCGACGATCGCCCGCACCGAAGGCGTGCGCTAGTCGTCGAAACGCAGAGCCACCCGGTGAACGTGGGCGTCCAGTGGGTCAAGACCCAGTGCGGCCAGGACATCATCGGGGCGGCCCGTGCTGGTGGGTGAGTGTGCCAACTCCAGATAGAGGCGTGGCCCGTCGCCGCCCTCCTGTAGGTGCATGGCGACGACGAGCGGCCGCAGGTCGAACGGCTGCGGCCGGATGTCCTTGGCCCGACGGCGATCGCGCAGCAGGCTCTCGGCGGCCAATATGTCGGCCACGGCCCCCCGCAGCGCGGCCACATCGACGCCGCCCGGGAAGGCCACCTCATAGCTCGCGGTAACCAGTTGTCTCTGCGACGACGGCGCAGCCAGCGCGACTTCCTCAACGCTCAACAGGGCAATGCCGGGGGCCAACCGCGCCGCCAACCGTTCCCGAAACACCTCCGGCGCAACCGGCTCAGTTAGCCAGACGTCGGCCACTTCGGCGACGCTGGTGTAGCCCAACGGCAGGGCCGCGGCCAGCGAGAGGCGCGGCCGCCGATTGAAGCCCTGCGTATAGGCCACGGGCAACTCGGCCCGGTTCAATGAGCGCTCCAGCGCCCGGGCCAGGTCCAGGTGACTGATATAGCGCGCCGGGCCGTCCTTGCTAAAGGTCAGCCGCAGGCGCTGCGTGGGCTGCAGGGGTTGCGCGTCGGTCGCCATGCGGTCATTGATACCACGTTCCTCCCCTCACGTGAATAGAACGCGGCTGACGGCAACGCAAGCGGCTGAAGACGAATAAGGGTTCTTTCTGACCCGCGTCCCGTTCCGCCGGCATGGCAGAAGACAACCGGTTGGATAGAATAGGCGCAATGGTCCGCCACGATACTGCTGCCCTTGCCCGTCTGATTCTCCTGTGTTGGCTGCTGTGCCTGTCGGCCTGCGTGCGGCCGGGGCCACGCCCGGCGGCCGAGGCGACAGCCAGCCCCGGCGCGCCCGCCGCCACCCTGGCGGTTGTCGATGAGGCCGGGTCGGAACCCATCGTTGCCCAACTGGGCACGCCCGTGCCCGTCTACGACGGCCAACCGACACCCGACGCGCCGCACTACGACGTCGCTCCCGGCGTCGAGAGCGCCGTCGGCAACCACGTCGTCGCCGCGGGCGAGACGCTGGGCACCATTGCCCAGCGCTACAACACGACCGTCGAAGCACTCATCGAGCTGAATGACCTCGCCAATCCCGACGTCATCAGCGTCGGCCAGCAGCTGCAAGTCCCCGGCGTGGAAATTCAACGCGTCGCCGGTCCGGAGTTCAAGATTTTGCCCGATTCGGAGCTGGTCTATGGCCCGGGCGCGGCCGGCTTTGACGTGCGCGCCTTCACGGCGGCTCTGGGCGGCCGCCTGTTGGGCTACGAAGAAGAGGTCGAGGGCCAGACGATGGACGGCCCGGCCATCGTGCAACTCGTCGCTGATCGTCACAGCGTCAACCCGCGGCTGCTGCTGGCCGTGCTGGAATACAAGGCGGGCTGGGTGACGAAAGCCCAGCCACCCGGACGAGCCAACCTACTCGGCTATGTCGGGCCGAATACATCCGCCAGCCTCTACCGCCAACTCAGCTGGGCGGCCAACCTGTTCAACCTGGGCTTCTACGGGCGCAACGAGGGCGGTCTGCGCGGTTTTAACCTGGGCGAGACGACACAGGTCACCTTCGCGCCGACCATCAACGACGGCACGGCCGGTGTGCAGCGCTTCCTCGGCGCGGTCGAGGGCGTCACCTACGCGGGTTGGCAGCGCGACGCCGGCCCCGACGGTCTCTACGCCACCTTTGTGGCGCTGTTCGGCAACCCGTTCGGCTATGCCCACGATCCTCTGCTGCCCGCGGGCCTGAGCGCGCCGCCGCTGGAACTGCCCTGGGCCGCGGGCGAGACGTGGTATTTCACCGGCGGCCCCCACGGCGCGTGGAACTCCGGCTCGGCCTGGGGCGCGCTGGACTTCGTGCCGCCCAGCGACGCCGCCGGCTGCACTCCCAGCGACGCCTGGGTGACGGCCCCAGCGGCCGGCGTCGTCGTGCGCAGCGGGAATGGCGCGGTCGTCATCGACCTGGACACGGACGGCGAGGCGGCCGATGGTTACGCCGGCACGGGCTGGGCTGTCACGGCCATGCACCTGGAGACGCGCGACCGTATCGCCAACGGCACGCGCGTGTCTGCCGGCGATCGGCTTGGCCACCCGTCATGCGAAGGGGGCTTCTCTAATGGCACACACGTCCATGTGGTGCGCAGCTACAATGGCCGCTGGATCAGCGCCGACGGCGACATGCCCTTTGATCTGAGCGGCTGGGTGTCGTCGGGCGCGGGGGCCGAGTACGATGGCTACCTGACCCGCGGCGAGGCCGTTCGCGGCGCGTGCGTCTGCCGCGAGGACATCAACGCCATCAGCCACTAGCGCCGCCCCGATCGGCGGTCACTGCGGTGGCATCACCATCCGCCCCATCCGTCGTCCGCCCAGCAGGTGCATGTGCAGGTGATAGACCTCCTGCCCACCGTCACGGTTGCAGTTGATGATCAGCCGGTAGCCATCCTCGGCAATGCCTTCCAGCGCGGCGACCCTGGCAGCGACATGCAGCATCCGCCCGGCAATGGCCTCGTCGGCGTCGGTCAGGTCGTTCACGGTGGGAATGGGCTTGTTGGGGACAATCAGAATGTGGGTCGGGGCCAGTGGCTGGATGTCACGAAAAGCGGTCACTAACTCATCGCGGTAGATGATGTCGCCTGGCACTTCGCCGCTGATGATTTTCTCGAAGAGGGTCGTCATGGGGTTCTCCCTGGAGACATGGTTAGCGTCGTTTTACCGGCAATTGCGCCGAAAGGCAAACCCGGCCGTCGGGGCGGCCGCGCCGGCTGACCTGATCGCGGCCCATGTCTGCTATAATCAGAGCCTGTCGATATAGCCCAAGCGACCGAAGTAATCACTATGACGCCGACACCGCACAGCGTTACCCCAACCATCGATATCTATATCCGGCTGGCCCAATATCCCATGCTGGCCGACACCATTCGCATGCGCATGCGCCAGGAGCTATTCCGCCGGGGCGTGATCGACGAAGCCGCCTTCGAGCGGCAGGTGCGGGAGAAGGCGATCGAGTCCCAGCGCCGCGAGCGACTGACCGACCCGTATGGCCAGGAGGAGGCCCAGGTCTGGCAGAAGCGCAAGGCTCGTGTGCGCGACTACCAGACAGATGCCTACTTCGCCAACAACCTTGGCCCGGCGCTGCTGGAGCATCTCATCCAGGAGACGCTGCACCGCCAGCCCTCGCCCACGGCCACGGCCGAGCTGAGCTTCAACCCGGAGGTAGCCCCGTGGGAGGTACTCTTCCAGCAAGGCGAGCTTTACGAGCAGCTGCCCCCGGCCGAACGCCAGAGCAGGCAACACCACCTGGAGGAGATCAAGGTCGTCCTCATCAAGCGCATGATCAGCGACCAGTTGCCCTATATTGGCATCGCTAAGCGCATCTTCACCATCGCCGACCTGCGCTACATCTTCGCCCGGCGCATCGGCAGTGGCAAGATCGGCGGCAAAGCGGCCGGGCTGCTGTTGGCCTGGCGCATCCTGCAGCACAAGCAGGAGGAGACGGCCGAGCCGCAACCGTACATCGGCATCCCGCGTTCGTTCTTCATCGGCACCGAGGTTGTCTACGAGTTCCGGCTCATCAACGGCCTGGAGCACTATATGAACCAGAAGTACCGTTCGCTGGCCGAGATCCGCGAGGAGTATCCACACATTGTCGAGGCCCATCTGGAGGGCAACTTCTCGCCGACCATCGTCAACCAGTTGCGCGACGTGCTGGCGATCGTGGGCGACCGGCCGCTCGTCGTGCGCTCGTCCAGCCTGCTGGAAGACAACTTCGGCCTCGCCTTTGCCGGCAAGTACAACAGCTACTTCTGTTCCAACCAGGGCACGGCCGAGGAGAATTTGCACAACCTGTTGGACGCAGTACGGCTCGTTTATGCCAGCACGCTCAACCCCGACGCCATTCTCTACCGGCAGAAACACGGCCTGCTCGACTATGACGAGCGCATGGCGATCCTCATCCAGGAGGCTATTGGCCACCGCACCGGCCGCTACTACTTCCCAACGCTGGCCGGCGTCGCCTTCAGCCAGAATCCATTCCGCTGGAATAACCGCATCCGGCGCGAGGACGGCTTCCTGCGCCTGGTGTGGGGTTTCGGCACGCGGGCCGTCGAGCGCGTCAGCAATGACTTCCCCCGCCTCATCGCCCTCAGCCACCCCCAGCTGCGGCCGGAGACGACCGCCCGGGCCATCCGCCAGCACTCGCAGTGGTCGATTGATGTCATCGACCTGGAGGACAATAGCTTCAAGACCGTCTCCATCCTGGACGTGCTCGACAGCGACTACCCCTTCCTGCGCTACATCGCCTCCATCAATCGCGGCGACTACATCGAAGAGATCATGTCCCTTGGCTCGCGGCGCGGCGACGATGAATATGTTCTGACGTTCAACACCCTGACGCGCGATCACAACTTTATCGACCTCATGCGCGGGGCGCTGCAACAGCTAGAGGCGACCTATGGCCGGCCGGTCGATGTGGAGTTTACTGTCGATATCGTCCCTAGCTACCCGCAGACGGAGTACCGGTTGCACATTGTCCAGTGCCGGCCGCTGAGCCAGCGCGCCGAGGGCGGTCCGGTGACCATTCCGCGCGACATCCCGCCGGAGACCGTCCTTTTCACCTCCCACCACCTCGTGCCCGACGGCCGCGCCGACGACATCCGCTACATCGTCTACGTCGATCCCCAACGCTACCAGGCGATCCACGACGTGACCATGCGTCATGAACTGGCCCGGGCCATCGGCCGGCTCAACAAGCGCCTGGAGGGCGAGCGCTTCATTCTCATGGGTCCCGGCCGCTGGGGCAGCACCAACATCGAGCTGGGCGTCCACGTCACCTACGCCGACATCTTCAACACCAAGGTGCTCATCGAGATGGCCGTGGCCCACAATGGCCACATGCCCGAACTGTCCTACGGTACACACTTCTTCCAGGACCTTGTCGAGGCCGGCATTCACTCGCTGGCCCTACATCTGGGCCTGAGGACGGGCGGCAGCAAATTCAACACGGCCTTCTTCGCCGAGGCTCCCAACGCTCTGGCTGATCTCCTGCCGGCCGAGGCCGGGCTGGCCGATGTACTCAGGGTCATCGACCTCGACGCCCTGCCTGGGCAGCCCCGGCTCCATGTACTGATGGACGGGCAACACGACGAGGCCATAGGCTACCTGACATGAACGACGAACCCCTGCGAACGGTAACGCCAACCATCGACATCTATATCAAGCTGGCCCAATATCCTATCCTGGCCGATCGCGTGCGCGCCCGCATGCGGACAGAGCTGTTTGATCGGGGCATTGTGAACCCGGAAGTCTTCGAGCGCGAGGTCAACGAGCTGGCGCTGGCCTCGCAACGGCGCGAGGGTCTGAGCGATCCCTACTTCGAGGAGGTCGGCGATGCCTGGCAGGCGCGGCTGGAACGCATTCGCGAAACCCACACCGATGCCGTCTTCGCCAACCAGGTTGGTCTGACCCGGCTGGAAAACCTGATCGATGAGGTGCTCAGCAGCCGCCCGGCTCCATCTGATACGCTGCCCATTTCCTTCAACCCGGAGATTGCCCCGTGGGAGATGCTCTTCCAGCAGGGCGAAATCTATGAACGCATGCCGCCGGAGGAACTGGCGCGCCACCATCACCATCTGGAGGAGATCAAAGTCGTGCTCATCAAGCGCCTGATGAGCGACCAGCTGCCGTTCATCGGCGTGGCCAAGCGGGTGCTGGCCATCGATGACCTGCGCCGCATCCACCAGAGTCGTATCGGCACGGGCAAAATCGGCGGCAAGGCGGCCGGCATGTACCTGGCCTGGCGCAGCCTGCAATCGATCAATGCTGCCCTGGGCGCCGACCCCGCCAGCCGGGCCGCTATCCATCTGCCGGACTCAACGTTCATCGGCACAGATGTCATCTACGAGTTTCTGCTCATGAATCGGCTGGAACACTACATGAACCAGAAGTACCGGCCGGTGCAGGAAATCCGCGACGAATACCCCCATATCGTCGCCGCGTTCATGGCTTCGGAGTTGCCCGAATACGTCGTTGCCGAAGTACGTGAAGTCATCGAAGCCTTTGGCGATAGCCCCATCGTCATCCGTTCATCCAGCCTGCTGGAAGACAACTTTGGGTTCGCTTTTGCCGGCAAGTATGGCAGCTTCTACTGCGGCAACCAGGGCGCGCCGGAAGAAAACCTGCGCGCCGCGCTAGACGCCATTCGCCTCGTCTACGCCAGCGCCCTCAACCCGGACGCGCTGCTCTATCGGCGCAAGCACAATCTCATCGACTACGATGAGCGCCTGGCCATTCTGATCCAGCGCGTCACCGGCCACTGGCACGGCGATACCTTCTATCCCGATCTCGGCGGCGTCGGCTTCAGCCAGAACCCCTTCGCCTGGGCGCCCGACATCCGCTCTGACCAGGGCTTTCTGCGCCTTGTCACCGGCATGAGTCTGCGCGCCGTCGAACGCGTAGCCCAGGACTATCCGCGCCTCGTCGCCCTCAGCCACCCCTGGCTGCGGCCGGAAAACACGCTCGACGACAAGCGCCGCTTCTCGCAGCGATTTATGGCCGTTGTCGACCGCACGACGGAGCGGCTGGCCACTGTGCCAGTGCGCACGGGCCTGGGCGACAACGGGCCGCTTCTGGCGCTGGTCGCCTCGCGCGACACGGGCGATGACCTCGCGCCCATGCCACCACGGGCCAACCTCGACCCGGACGAGCACTTCGTCCTTACTTTCGAGGAGTTGACGCGTGACACGGCCTTCATCGACCTGATGCGCCGCGTCCTGGGCCAGCTGGAGTTGGTCTACGGCAATCCGATGAACCTCGAGTTCGCCGTCAACATCGATTGGTCGGATACTCCGGCCGAAGACGCCGGCTTCCCCCGACCCTTCTATCAACTGCACATCCTGGAATGCCGGCCGCTCTACCGGCGCGACCGCGACAGCGTCCGCAATGTGCCCGCGCTGCGCGACAAACACCGTCTCTTCGCGATGCCGACCTTGCTGCCCTCGGCCGCCGTCGAGAACATCGAGTACCTGGTATTCGTTGAACCAGACGGCTACTATAGCCTTCCGGACGGGGCAGAGCGACAACGCGTGGCCGACACGCTGACGGCGCTGAATGACCTGCTGCCGGCGGGCCGATTCGGCATTGCCGGCCCCGGCCGCTGGGGCAACCTCGACAGCCGTCACAGCGTGCCCGTCACCTACAGCGACATCTGCAACAGCAGGCTGTTGGTGGAGATCAGCCCGGTCTACACACCGCCGCCGGAGCTGGCCTATGGCACCGACTTCTACGAAGATGTGGTCGAGGCGGGCATCGTCGTGGTCGGTATTCAGTCGGGGCAGCCAGGCAGCGAGATGGACTGGGACCTGCTGCGCCAGTCGCCCAACCAGCTGGCGGCATTCGTGCCCGCACGCGCCGATCTGGCGGATATCGTGCGCGTTATCGATCTACGCGGCGTCGCCGGCAGCCCGCTGCGCATCGTCATCGACAGCGAGACCAACGAGGCCGTGGCCTGTTTCGACGTGCCCGACTAGTTGTCAAGGCGCTCCTCGGCCAATAGCTGCCTCACCAGGGCGCGCTCCCCGGCCTCGTCCGTCACGCCACCATCCAGGCGAGCGGCCAACAAACAGTCGAGGATGTGCGTGTAGACGGGGCCTGGGGGCAGACCGAGCGCCAGCAGGTCGTCCCCCGTGAGCGCCGGCCGCACATGTCGCCACGTCGTCATGGCCCGGTCGAGCCAGGCAGCGTGGCGCGGATCTTGCGTCAGCAGACGCGCGGTCAGCCAGACGCGCGGCGTGTAGGGCCTCAGGGTGGCCACAACGGCGCTGGGGGGCGCGTCGTCGGGCAACGCCGCCAGCGCGGGCAGCAGCTTGCCCAGCCCCAGCAAGTCCTCCAACGTGGCCTTGCGCACGCGCAGCCGCCTGGCCACTATCTCCGGCACGGGCGGCGCAAACGGGGCCAGCCAGACGGCGAAGTAGTAGAACACCGTTGGCCCGTCGCCAAATGTCTCGCCCCAGATGGGGTCGTCGATCATGGTCGGGACGCGCTCGAACGCGGCCACCGTCTCGGGCCGCCACGACAGACCGGGCGCGAGGTGGGCCAACACACCCAGTGAATCCAGCCGTTGCATCACAAGCACGGGATTGGCCTCGGTCAGAGCCAGCTCGATCTCATTGCGAATGCGCTCCCCGCTGACGCGATCGAGCATGGGCAGAGCATCGCCGATGAGGTCGGCCGTGCCCGGTTCGATGGTGAAGCCCAACCGCTGCTCCAGCCGCACGGCGCGCAAGATGCGCGTCGGGTCGTCGATGAAGCTCAGGCTGTGGAGCACGCGAATGAGGCCCCGCCGCAAGTCGCGCCGCCCGCCGTAGAAGTCGAGCAGTTGGCCCAGGTAGGCCCCGTCCAGGCGCATGGCCAGCGTGTTGATGGTGAAGTCGCGCCGGTGCAGGTCGAGCTTGATCGACCCCGGTTCGACATCGGGCAACATCGTCGGCCGGCTGTAGAACTCCTTGCGCGCGGTCACGAAGTCGATCTGTGGCGGGGGAGCCAGCAGGGCCAGGCCCTGGCGATCACTTGCCGCGCTGCGGTTGTCGTCGCGGCCCGCGGCCGCGACGATGGCCTCGTAGACCTCCGCTGACAACAACCACTTGGCCGTGCCAAAGCGCTCGTGGCTATACAGCTGGCCGCCAAACCGGTCGCGCAGCGCGCCCACCAGGCCGATGGCGTCACCTTCGACGACGATGTCCAGGTCGGTCGGCGGCTTGCTCAACAGCAGGTCGCGCACCAGCCCGCCGACGAAGTAGATGGGCATCTTCAACCGCGCCGCCGCCTCGCTGACCACAAGTATCAGCGCCCATAACTCCGGCGAAAAGACCTCGCTCAGTTGGCGGCGCAGGTCCGTCTCCAGCGCTTCCGGCCGCGGCTCGAAGAGCACGTTAAGCAGGTCGGTGCGCGTGACGATGCCAATGGGGCGCTCGTCACCGTCCTCGGTCGCCTCCGGCAAGACGGGGATCTGCCCCCAGCCATCAACGGCCATCAGCTGCTGTACACGCTCGATGGAGTCGGACGGCCGTACGACGACCGAACCGGCGCGCATGATGCGGCTGACCGCCTGGCCGCTCATCTCCAGGCTCATCGCCCGATCCACAGCCCGCCGCGTCACCAGCCCGACGACGCGCCCCTGTCGCTCGTCGACCACAGGGTAGCCCTCGTGGCCATGCTTCTGCATCAAAACGGCCACATCACCGACGCGGGCCGTCGTCGGCACGGTCAGGACGCCGTGGGACATGAACGAGGCCACGCGCGTCGTCGGTTGCACGGCGCGGGGCAGCAGCTCGCGCACGCGCTGCAACACCTCCGGTAGCCGCCCGCCGACGATCATTGCCGCCGCCGCCCGGCTGTGGCCGCCGCCACCCAGCTCGCGGGCCACCAGGCCGACATCGACCTCATCGACCGAGCTGCGGGCGACGACCTGCACGCCGTCGCCGACGCGCACCAGCACAAAGAGGCCATCGGGCGTCAGCGTCTCGCGCAGACGGTGGGCGACGGACGAAATTTCGTCGTCGAAGCCGCGCGGGGCAACGGCCGCGGCCAGAGCAATGGGCCGCTCCTCGATGCGCTCCCACTGGAGGTTATGCAGCAGGAGGTCATATAGCTGCTGCTGCGACTCTGACAGCGCCGGGTTCAGGAAACGCCGGGCGACGTTGAGTTGCGCCCCCTGCTCCAGCAGCCACGCCGCGGCGCGAACGTCGCGCGGCGTCGTCGTGTCATAGGTCAGGCCACCCGTGTCCTCATAGATGCCCAGCAACAACAGCGTGGCCTCCTCCGGCGCGAGCACCAGGCCATGCCCCTGCATGCGCTCGACCAGCAGCGTCGCCGTCGCCCCAACCGGCTCGACCTCGTACCGCCAACCCGGTTTGGGCGTCTGGCCCATGTGGTGGTCGATGACGTGGACGGCCGGCTGCGCGGCCAGGCCGCGCACGTTGCTCAACGTCTGCGTATCGACCAGGATGACCGCATCGACCGGGCGACGCCGCCAATCCTCAGCACGTACAAAAGGCAGCGCGTCCCAATACACATTCAGGAACTGCTGCACGTTGCGGTTGAGGTGGCGGGGCAAGAGGGCCACGGCCGCCGGGTAGAGCTTTTTAGCACCCAACAGGGAGGCGACGGCGTCGAAATCCGTCTTTTCGTGGGTCAAAATGAGGACCATGGCCAGATTATACATCCATTGCCGAATGGGCGCGGATTGGGGACTATGCGTATTGACCTCAGGCGAACATTTGTGCTATTATGGCCGATATAGAACGTGCGTTCTATCTGCGGCAGTGGCGGCGTACCGCCCGACCAAATCAGACAGACGAGAGGGAAAAGCGAGATGTTCAAGGAAACGGGCAATTTACGAGATGTCCAGTTGTTGGGCCAGGGCGGAACCGTCTCGCGAAAGATGGTTATCGCCGTTATCCTGGGTGTGGCCCTCATCGCGTTCGAGATCTTCAACTTCGACACTACTCAGTACGCGCTGCGCAATCTGCTCGGCGACATACGCTTCGCCGGTGTCCTCTGGGCATCGATTTTGGCCATCGCCTTCTGCGCCATCGACTTCGCCGGGCTGGTGCGCCTCTTCACGCCGCAGCGCGGCGCAGAGGAGCCACGCGCCGTCTGGTTCCTGACCGGGGCCTGGTTCCTGGGCACGATCGCCAACGCGGTCATGACCTGGTGGGCCGTTTCGCTGACGCTGCTGGGCCACGACTTCGGCAACGAAGTGCTTAGTCGTGGGGTCTTGCTGCGCTATGTGCCTATCTTCGTGGCCATGCTGGTCTGGCTGACGCGCATCCTCTTCATCGGCGCGTTCTCCGTGGCCGGCGAGGATGTGCTCACTCGCGCCGGCGACGGCGAGACCAGGGCCGCCCGTCGCCCCTCGCCACAACCGGCCGCGCAACCGGTCCGCGCCGCGCGCCCGGAGCCACAGATGGCGTCTTCGCCCGCCCCCCGGCCGCGCACGGCCGCCCCATCCCGCCCGGCGCAACCGGCGGCTCCGGCGATCACCTACGAACCCGTCGATGACCCCATCGTCGGCCCGCCGCCCACTCCCAAGACCAGCCCCAACGGCCCCATGCGGCCGACCTCCCATATCCAGAAGCGCCCGCCCATGCCCGGTAACGGCATCCAGCGCGCGCCCGGCAATATGCGCGCCCAGGGCAGGAACGGCAATTAGAAAGGGTGCCAGCCGCGCCAATCGGCATGTAGATCGCTTTCGCAAACGGCGGTAAACTATGACGGCGTATCAGGAATTACCCATCTATCACGTAGATTCGCCCTTGACACAGCCGGACGACGATCCCTACTTCGCGTGGCCACGGCCACAGACGGCCGATCCGATGGCCGTTGTGCAACAGCGCATGATGCTGGTGCTGGCCGCGTCGCTGGCCTTTGTCGTACTCTTCGCCACATGGGCCATCCGTATGGGTGGAGTGGGTAGCGTGGCGGCCGACGCAGCCACGACGACCGAGCAGGCCGACGTGCAAGCCGCAGCGGTGGAGGCCAGCGCGGTCGCCGAAGTCCCTGTCGGTGGCGGCATCGCCCCCATCTTCACGCGCGAGGTGCAGCATTGGGCGCCACAGATCGTCGCCTGGGCGGCCGCGTTCGGCATCGACCCCAACATGGCCGCCACGGTCATGCAGATCGAGTCGTGCGGCGACCCCAACGCGGTCTCCGGCTCCGGCGCGCAGGGCCTATTCCAGGTCATGCCCTTCCACTTTAGCGCTGGCGAGAACATGCAAGACCCAGACACCAACGCCCAGCGCGGTATGGCCTACCTGGCCCAGGGCATGCAGCTGACTGGCGGCGACACCGGCCTGACCTTCGCCGGCTACAACGGCGGCCATGGCACGGCGGCCAAAGGCTGGGCGGCCTGGCCCAACGAGACGCAGCGCTACTACACCTGGAGTACGGGCATCTATCAGGATGCCGTCGCCGGGTTGGCGAGCAGCGAGACGCTCAACCAGTGGCTCGCCGCCGGCGGCGCGGGGCTTTGCCAACAGGCAGCCGCGCGCCTCGGCCTTCAGTGATCTGCGGCGCGGCGGGCGCGAGCCGCCGCGCCTTCCCCCTTGTTCAGACCCCCACCCAGCGTGGCGCGATTCTCCCGAATCGCGCCACAGGTTGCCCCGTCCTGCCCCGGCGGGCATAATGGCGCGCATGAGCAGAATGGACTCGATTGACGCGCGCCGCTATGACCGCGGTATGTGGTTGTTGGAGCAAGCCAGTCTGGCCCAGCTGCGCCAAAGGCTGCTGGCGCAGGCACACGGCACGGTGTTGGAGATCGGCGCGGGGACGGGTGCCAACTTGGCACTCTACGCCGCCGATGTGGCCGTCACGGCGCTGGAATTGCGCCCGGAGCGCCTGGCAGCGGCCGCCGAGAAAGCGCGACGGGCTGGCCGCGCGGCCGATATCACCGTCATCGCCGGCGACGCCCACTGGCTGCCCTTGCCTGCGGGCGCGTTTGACACGGTCGTGGCCACGCTTGTCTTTTGCAGCCTGGCCGACCCGATGGCAGTGCTGGCCGAAGTACGACGGGTCTTGCGACCGGGCGGGCGGTTACTCTTGCTCGAGCACGTCCGCGGCCGCACGTTCCTGACACGCCGCCTGACCGACTGGCTCCACCCACTGTGGTTCGCGCTGCAAGGGGAATGTCACCTCAACCGGGAAACAGCGGCCACCGTCGCCGCGGCTGGCTTCCACCTGGACCATACGTCCGACCATGCTCGCGGTCTGGTGCAGACCATCATCGCCACCGCGCCCTAGCGCCAGAAGAGCAACGCCACGCCCCCCAGGGCCACCACCGTGCCAGCAATCCCACGCCGGCTGACCCGCTGCCGGAACGCGGCGAATTCCAGCGGGATCAGCAGCACCGGCGGCAGGGCCATCAGCGTGGAGGCGATGCCCAGGCGGGTATTCTGCACGGCCACTAACGACAGCCAGATACCCAGGAACGGTCCCACCACCGCGCCGAGGGCCACGGCTCGCAAAGCGCGGCGATCGCCCCAATGTCGCAGCGTCGGCCCGATCTGTCCGCGCAAACCAGCCACACCCCACAGCACGACGAGGGCGATGGCAATGCGGATGAGCGTCGCGGAGAGGGTCGGAAAGTTATCGACCAGCCCGTAGCGAGCCGTAACCAGGTTGGCCACCTGCCCCAGCGCGCCCAGCAGGGCGAACAACAGCCCGCGCCGATACTGTCGCCGGTCGACCGACTCGTCGCCGCCTTGCCCCTCCGTCACGACCCAGGCGATCCCGGCCACCGCCAGAACAATCCCGGCCGTCTCCAGCCCTGTAATGGCCTCGTTGAAGAGCAACCGGCCGAACAGAACGCTGAAGATGGGCACAGTCGACATCATCAGCATCGACAGGCGCGGCCCAATGAGCACATAGGCCCGAAAGAGGAAAGCATCGCCCAGCACCAAACCCAGCAGGCTGGACACGGCCAGCCAGCTCCAACGAAATGGCTCGACGCCGGTGGGAAAGAACGTGCCTTCCAGCAAGCGGTGGGCGACAAGCAGATAGGCAAGGGCGAACAGCAGCCGGTTGCGGTTGACCACATCCGCGCCGACACGCCGGCCGGCGTAGCTAAAGAAGATAGCCGTGAACGACCAGCAGACAGCCGTCCCCAGCGCGGCCAGTTCACCCCACATCAGCGCTCACTTCCATTCAGGCCGGCCACGGCGGCTCCTGCTCTTCCAGATAGAGGACCGCCCCGCTGGCGAGCGCCTCCAGGCCGCGCCGGACCCGTCGCGCCAGGCGGCGATTGAGCAAACTCAGCGCGCCGTCGGTGGCCAGAAGGCGGTACTCGCTCAGTTCCCTCTCCGGCAGGCGAATGGCGGCGATCTCCTCGGCGGACAGAACGCCCCCGGCGAATATGAAGCTCAGGCTCTCCGTTCGCTGCTTGGTTTCGCGGGAAAAGTCCACGACCAGCAGCCGCAACGGCCGTCGCACCAGGCCCAGCTCCTCGGCTGTCTCGCGCATGCAGCCCGCCAGTGGCGACTCGCCAGCCAGCACGCCGCCGCCGGGAATCTCCCAGCCATCCTTGTAGGTCGGCTTTACGATCAACAACCGGCCGGCTTCGTCGAACAGCAGGCAGCCGGCAGAGATGCGCTTGCCGGGCAACGTCTGGTGGTAAGCCTTACGGTTCAGCCGGTCGGCCATGTGGCAGCCTTGCGGAAGCGGTCGCCGATCTGGCGGATGTGGCCCGGTGTGGTGCGACAGCAGCCGCCGATGAGCGCCGCGCCCAGTTTGCGCCACTCACGGCTGAACGTGCCGAACTCCGCCGGCGCGGACTCGCCCCGCCAGCGTCGCGCGGCCGGGTCGTAGGTCTCGCCGGAGTTGGGATAGACAATGATCGGCGTCGGGCCGGCAGTGGTCAGGGCGCGGATGAGGGCGGGGACGAGGCGCGGCGACGTACAGTTGACGCCGACGGCGACGACGCCCGGCCGCCCGGCCAGGTAGGCGGCGCACTCGGCAATGGGCGTGCCGTCGCTGATATGCCCCCCATCGCGGCAGGTGAAGCTGAACCACGCCCACGCGCCCGGCGTCTCTGCCAGCAGCCGGGCCAGCGCGCGCGCTTCGGCAAAGGACGGCAACGTCTCGCAGGCCAGCAGATCGGCGCCGCCGGCCGCCAGCAGCGCCCAGCGCTCGCGGTGGAAGGCCACTAACCCGTCCTCGTCCAGATCATAGTCGCCGTGATACTCGGAGCCGTCAGCCAGGTACGCGCCATATGGCCCAACGCTGGCGGCGACGAGCGGCCGCAACCGGCGCGCGTGCGGCCCGGCAGCCCAGAAGGCGTCGCGGGCCTCAATGGTCAGCGCCACCGCGCGGCGAATGAGCGCCCGCGCTTCGTCGGCACTCAGCCCACGGGCCATGAAGCCAGGCACAGTCGCCTGGTAGCTGGCGCTGGTGCAACAGTCGGCCCCGGCCCAATAGTAATCGAGATGCACCTGACGGATGAGCGCCGGGTCGTCGGCCAACAGCCGCGCCGACCACAGCGCGTCGTTCAGGTTGGCGCCGCGCCGCTCCAACTCGGTGGCCAGGCCGCCATCGAGCACCAGCGCGCCCTGGCGCTCGATGAAGGGCAGGATGGGATTGGCGGTGAACATAGGCAGGACGGCTGCGCTACTCCATCGGCAGCACGTGGGATGCGCGCTTGGGAAACAATACTCGCAAGAGCACCTGCGTGGTGTTGTTGTCTGTGTAGCAATCGGCGTAATGGGCGATCAGCTCATCGACGCTGCGATAGCCGAACAGCAGTTGCAGGAAGGTCAGCTCAGGGAAGGACACGTCCCCTTCTTCCAGCCGCTTGTAGGGGTAGGCGTTGCCGACCTCGCGCAGGCGGCCGTCTTCCCAAACGAGCGTGAAGCGTTGGCGATAGAGGTTCACGCGGGTCGTGCCCGTGTGACCGGCCATGACGCTGGTGGCCAGCCGCTGCTCCAGGGCCGGGGTAATGTGGCGCAGGAAGGCGGGCAGGTCGGGCACACGCACATACCAGGCGTAAGGCCGGCTCTGTTTCTCCAGGTCGGGGTCCAGCGCCTCGTACAGCGGGTGGGCCTGCCCCAGGTTGAACGAGATGTTGGTCACACGGGCGTCGTCGGCGCGGGTGGCATTCAGCGCGGCGGCCTCGGCGCGCAGATGGCGCACCAGAAAGCGACCGACCGAGCGCCAGGAATGTCCTGGCCGCACACCCAACTCGGCGACGAAGATGCCCGTGCCGCGCGGGCTGGCATTGAAGTAGGCGACCGGCTCGCCAGCGGCCGTCGTGATCATCCTCAGCTTCAGCCGCCCGATGGCCTCCGGGTGCGCGTCGAACATCTCATACTGCCAATTGGCCGGGCCGCGCAGACGGGCAATGGGGCTGCGGCCCAGATGGGCGGTGTAAAGCTCGGCCAGCAAAGGGATGTCCCCGGCCGTCGCCGGGCGAACCTGGTAAGACTCCTCGGCCACGGTTTCGCTGTTGCCCGGCCGCGCCCAGAACAATTGCCGGCCGCCGCCCAGGTCAAGACCCATCTCATAGCCAAACTGGCGATAATACCAGGGGATGCCGGTGATCGCTGTCACCAGTTCGCCGCGCGAGGCGCTCAGGCGGTGGATGACATCCATCTGTCGCCGCACCAGGCCACGACGACGGTACTCCGGTCGCGTGGCCACTAGCTCCGGCCGCCCCACCGGGAAAGGGATACCCTCGTAGGCCCACATCTGCGAGATAAGGTTCAGCGACGAGACAATCACGCCGTCGGCGTCGGTGACCACGGTGAAGTCGCTGGCCTTCGTCGTGGGGTGGCGGCCGCTCATGAGATCGTGCACCCAGTGGTAGAGGAAGGTCTCTGGGTTGGCCGGATCGTCGGAGTGTAGGGCCAGGTTGAACTGGGCTACGGCTTCGGCGTCCTCGGGCGTGGCCCAGCGCAGAGTCAGGCCATCGCCCACATCTTGAGGCAAACCAAAGGTCTCGGTAGAAGTCACGCGTATCGTTCTCCAAAGCAACAGAGCGCGACCCATTATGCAGTAGCTTACTCAGCCCGGCAACTGGCCCATTCGTTTGGCGCGTGTGGGGCGACTGAACCGCCTGTCAGCCGTTCCTCACCTTAGCCACCCTTTCGTAAGACATTCGTTGGAAACAGCCGGCCGTCGTTGACTTCCTGCAGAGATAGATCAGAATAGCGGTGTAGTGATACTTTCCGTAAATTGACCCGTATAGGCACAAGGAAACGCGAACCATGCTAGAATTTGTACTCAACTACTGGCTTGCCATCGGCCCCAGTTTTCTGGTTGGCCTTTACCTGTTGCGCGTCCTGCGGCAGCAGCGCGCGGCCTCGGCCGCTCGCCGCGTCGCGCCCGCGCCCATTGCCATCGAGAGGTAACCACACAAAAGGCGATGTTCTTCCTAGACCCTCTTTACCTGCTTCTAGCTCTCCCCGGGTTGCTGTTGGGCCTGTGGGCGCAAATGCGCGTCAAGGGCACTTTCAACAAGTACGCCAATGTGCGGACGAGCCGCAACCTGACGGGCGCGGAAGTGGCCCGTTACCTGCTGGACAACCAGGGTCTGCAGGACGTCAGCATCGAACAAGTACAGGGTATGCTGAGCGACCACTATGACCCGCGCACGCGCGTTCTGCGGCTCAGCCCGGCCGTCTATGGCACGCCCAGCATCTCCGCCGCCGGCGTGGCCGCCCACGAGACGGGCCACGCTCTGCAACATGCTACGGGCTACACCCCATTGCAGTTCCGCAGCGCCATCGTGCCCGTCGTTCAGTTCAGCAGCAGCCTGGCCCCCATGCTGATCATCATCGGCCTGTTGCTGCGCTTCACGACGCTGGCCTGGATCGGCGTGCTGTTCTTTGCCGGCGCGGTGATTTTCTCGCTCATTACTCTGCCGGTCGAGTTCGACGCCAGCCGGCGCGCCAAGGCCCTGCTGGCCCAGGGCGGGCTGATGAACAACGACGAGATCAAGGGCGTAGACAAGGTGCTCGACGCCGCCGGCTGGACCTACGTGGCCGCCGCGGTCGCGGCCGTCGGCCAGTTGTTATACTACGTCCTGCTGCTGACGGGCGGCGGCCGGCGCCGCGGTTAGTCGCTGCCCGCGCCACATTGCTCAGAAACCAGGACGCCGGCCTTGTCGCCGGCGTCTTTTTGTTTCGGCGAACGTTCGCGGTCAGTCCAGCAGCATCTGCGCCTGGGCAAACGCCCCCAATACCCCCGCCCGGTTACCCAGTGCGGGCGGCACAATGTAACTGTCGATGGCCTCCAGGATGGCCGGCGACTGGACGTAGCCATTCAGATAGGCGCGCGTTTTGCGCCGCACCAGCGGGAAAAGTTGCGGCTGCTCCATCACCCCGCCGCCGAGGATGATGCGCTCCGGTGACAGGGTGCAGACGAACGTCTGTAGCGCCAGGGCCAGATAGTGCGCCTCCAGCTCCCAGGCGGGGTGCTCCGGCGGCAGCTCATAGGCTGGCCGCCCCCACCGTTCACCGATGGCCGGGCCGGCAGCCATGCCCTCCAGACAGTCGCCATGGAAGGGGCAGCGACCATTGTAAGGGTCGGCGGCGCGATCGTGCGGCACAGCGATGTGGCCGAACTCCGGGTGCACCAACCCGTGCAGCAGCTTGCCGTTGATCAGCCCGCCGCCGCCAATACCCGTGCCGATGGTTAGATAGATGAAATTCGACAGCCCCTGCGCCGCGCCCCAACGCCACTCGCCCAGCCCGGCGATGTTGACATCGGTGTCGAAGCCAACGGGCACGCCCAGGGCGCGCCGGATCGGCCCGGCCAGATCGATGTTGGCCCAGCCCGGCTTGGGCGTGCTGGTGATGAAGCCAAAGTGGGGCGAGGCTGGGTTCGGGTCCAGCGGCCCAAAAGCGGCGATGCCCACTGCGCCAACGGGGCCATACTGCGCCTCCTGCTCGCGGAAGAAGGCCAGGGCGCGGCCGATGGTTTCCTCTGGCGTCGTCGTGGGGAAGCGCGCCTCGGCACGCACGTCGTCCGGCCCGCTGCCCACGGCGCACACGAACTTCGTGCCCCCCGCCTCGATGCCGCCTACGTACTGATCGGGCATGATTGTCTCCCTCCGTTTGCCTCTGTTCACATGGCGCGAGACAGGCCCACGCCGCCCAGCGTCCGCGCCTAGACAAGCTCCGCCTCCGGCGTCAGCCACAGCGTCTCGTACCCCTCCAGGGTAATACCCGGCGCGCTGCTCATGATCCGCCCGGTCAGACGATCCACCAGCCGGCCGCCGAAGAGCATCTCAGCGAGCCGGTAGCCGGGCACGGTCTGCGGCCGGTCGCTGAAGTTGGCCAGCGCCAGCACCCGGCCGCGCGGGCTATCACGCACCAGGCCGAAGACGGCGTCGTTGTGCGTCCAGACGGCGAACGCGCCCGCCTGGGCGTGCAGGGCAGCCGTGTCGCGCCGCGCGACCAGCTGCGCGCTGAGGCCGCGGAAGATGCGCCCCGGCACCGTCCACCAGTCGTGACGCGCCTCGGCCAGCGCCCAGTCCAGGCGCGGCCGGTGCATCCAGCGGTTGTCGCCGGCCAGGTGCGGGTCGTCCAGGTAGCTGGCGTCGTTGAGCAGGCCCAGTTCGTCGCCCATGTAGAGGAGCGGGATGCCACCAAAGACGAAAATCAAATTGTAGACCAGCAGGATGCGCCGGATGGCCATCTCGGCCGCGGGCGCGTCCTCGCCCTCCAGCGCCCGCTCCAGCCCGGCCAGCGACGCGCACGCGCCGCTGATGCGCCGGTCGTTGGTCTTGGGGTTAAACTGGAAGGTCGCGCCGCGGGCGAAGGTGTTGGGGAAGCGGCCGCTGTAGAAGTCGCTCAGGAAAGCGCGGTGGCCGGGGCCGGACAGGCCCACCTCGGCCGCGTCCTCGTCGGTGACGGCCCAGCCAATGTCGTCGTGGCAGCGCACATAGGTGACCCAGGCCGCGCCGGAGGGGATGGGTGGCATGTTCTGCAGCGCCCGCGTCAACAGGGCCACGCGCCCCTCGGCCAGCGCGCTCCACAGCAGCACCATGAAAACATTGTGGTAGGCCAGCTCACATTCCTTGTTCGTCGCCTCGCCCCGGCCCAGGTAGGGGACGAGCTTCGGCGGCGAGACGATGGCCTCGGCCTTCAGCAACAGCCCCGGCGCGGCGATGCGGCTCAGGGCGCGCCAGGCCTGCAGGATGTAGTGGGCTTCCGGCTGGTTCTGGCTGTCCGTGCCCAGCCGCTTCCACATGAAGGCCACCGCATCCAGCCGCAGCACCTCGACGCCCTGATTGGCCAGGTAGAGGATGATATCGAGCATCTCCGCCAGGACGGCCGGGTTAGCGTAGTTGAGGTCCCACTGGTACTCGTTGAATGTCGTCCACACCCAGCGATCGATGTCGGGGTAATAGGTGAAGTTGCCCGGCGCGAAGTCGGGGAAGACCTCCGGCAACGTCCGCTCATAGGCATCCGGCTCCGTCCGGTCGGGGTACATCAGGTAGTAGGCCTGATAGATCGGGTCGCCGGCCACGGCCCGCCGCGCCCACTCGTGCTCCCTGGCCGTGTGGTTGCAGACCAGGTCGATGCACAGGCTAATGCCCTCGCCGCGCAGCCGGGCGGCCAGGTCGGCCAGGTCAGCCATCGTGCCCAGCGGCGGGTTGACGGCCCGATAGTCGGCCACGGCATAACCGCCGTCATTAGGCCCCTGGCGCGGCATCAACAGGGGCATCAGGTGGAGGTAGGTGACGCCCAGCTCGACCAGATAGGGGATGCGCTCGGCCACGCCGCGCAGGTCGCCGGCGAAACGGTCGGCGTAGGCCACGTAGCCCAGCATCGACGGCTGCTGAAACCAGTCCGGCTGGGCCTGACGCTGCAAGTCCAAGAGGCGCAGCTCGGCCGGGCGGCCAGCGTAGCCCGCAGCGACGATGGTCAGCAACCGGCGACAGCTGTCGTCGAAGTCGGGCCGGTCGCCATAGAGACGGCGCAACGGCCGCAGCGCGTCAGGCCAATAGAGCCGCAAGCGGGCGACGAAGATGTCGCGCTCCAGCGGCGTCAGCGCCGCCAGCGGGCCGGCCAGCAATTCACTGACCCAGGTTTCGTCGGTCGGGTTCGGCTCCACACCAGGTTTTCCCATCTTGTCCGGGCAGCCGGGCCAATCGCCCTAGGCCAGCCACAACGCCGCGTATGGTTCCAGCGCGATGGGCTGGCCGGCGGCATAGATATGCCCTTCGCGTGCCAGCAAGTCGCGCATGTCGCGCGCCGGCACGATGCCGGCCGGCCGGGCACGGTCGCTCAGGTTGAAGACACACAACACCTCGTCGCCCGCGCCGCGCCGCCAGTAGGCCAGCACAGCCACATCGCCCGTCTCGACCCACTCCCGCGTGCCGCTGCGCAGGCTCGGCCGCGACTGGCGCGCGGCCACCAGAAAGCGCATCCAGGCCAGGGGGGAGTCGGGGTCGTCTTCCTGGGCGGCAACGTTGACGTGGCGATAGTCGTAGGGTTCCTTGTCAATGATGGGCAGGTAAGTTTTGCTGCTTGTGGAGAAGCCAGCGTTGGGCGCGTCGGACCATTGCATCGGCGTGCGCACGCCGTCACGGTCGTCCAGCCAGATATCGTCGCCCATGCCGATTTCGTCGCCGTAGTAGAGCATGGGCGTGCCCAGCAGCGACAGAAATAGCGCGTTCAGCGCCAGCCAACGACGCTTGTCGCCCGCCAGCAGGGGCAGCAGCCGCCGGCGGATGCCCAGGTTCAATCGGGCGCGCGCCTCGGGGGCGTAGTTGGCCCACATCCATTGCCGCTCCTCCGGCGTCACCATCTCCAGCGTCAGCTCATCGTGGTTGCGCAGGAAGGTCATCCATTGCGTGCCCGCCGGAATGGGTGGCGTGTCGGCCAGGATGTTGACGATGGGCGTCTTGTCGCCCGCCTTCAGAGCCATGTACAGCCGCGGCATGATCGGGAAGTGGAAGCAAACATGGAACTCGTCGCCGTCGCCGAAATAGGGCAGCAGGTCGCGGGGCCACTGGTTGGCCTCGGCAATGAGCACGCGGCCGGGGAACTCCTCGTCCATCATCCGGCGCAACTTCTTCAGGAAGGCGTGGGTCTCCGGCAGGTTTTCGCAGTTGGTGCCCTCGCGCTCATACAGGTAGGGCACGGCGTCGGCGCGAAAGCCATCGATGCCCATGTCGAGCCAGAAGCGCACGATGCGGAACATTTCCTCATGCACATCGGGGTTGTCGTAGTTCAGATCGGGCTGGTGGCGATAGAAGCGGTGCCAGAAGTACTGCCCGGCAACCTCGTCATAGGTCCAGTTGGACGACTCGACATCCAGAAAGATGATGCGCGCCTCTTCGTATTTGTTCGGCGTGTCACTCCAGACGAAGTAGTTGCGGTAGGGCGAATGGGGGTCGGCGCGGGCGGCCTGGAACCAGGGATGCTGGTCGGAGCAGTGGTTCATCACCAGGTCGATGACCACGCGCAGGCCCCGCGCGTGGGCCGCGTCGAGGAAGGCGCGGAAGTCATCGATCGTGCCGAAGTCGGGGTGGATATTGGTGTAGTCGGCAATGTCGTAGCCGCCATCACGCCAGGGGGACATATACATCGGCTGAATCCAGACGCAATCGACGCCCAGCGAACGGATGTAGTCGAGCTTGGTGATGGCCCCGCGGAAATCGCCGTTGCCGTCGCCGTCGCTATCGACGTAGGCGCGGACGTTTAGCTGGAAGAAGACCGCCTCATCGTACCAGGGTTTGTCAAGCATGGCTTTTCTCTGGACAGTGACAACCGGCCGCAAATGGGAAAGCAGGGGCGCGCGCTTGGCGGCCCCTGCTCCCGGCGCAACAGTATCACTCGTTCGGCCGCGTTAACCCTTCACCGAACCGGCCAACAGGCCGCGGATGAAGAAGCGTTGCAGCGAGAAGAAAACGATCATTGGCAGCAACATCGTCAGGAACGCGCCGGCCGTCAACAAGTGCCAGTCGTTGCCGCGCGAACCAACAATATCGGCCAGCCGTTGGGTGATGACCTTCGTCTCCGGGTTGCCGCCCAGGAAGATGAGGGCCACCAGATAGTCGTTCCAGACCCACAGGAACTGGAAGATGGCAAACGAGGCCAACGCCGGCACCGACAGCGGCAGGATCAGCCGCCGGAAGACGGTGAAGTGCGACGCGCCGTCGATGAAGGCCGATTCCAGCGTCTCCCGCGGCAGCGCGCTGATGTAGTTGAACAGCAGATACGTCGCCAGCGGCAGGCCGAAGCCGGTGTGGGCCATCCACATAGCCAGGAACGTGCCGTTCAGCTGCAAGGTCCGAAAGTCCCGCAGGATGGGGACGAGCGCGATCTGCAGCGGCACGACCAGGAGAGCCACCACCAGAATAAACAGCATTCGCCGGCCGGGGAAGCGCATCCAGGCGAAGCCATAGGCCGCAAAGGCGGCTACGAGGATGGGGATGACCGTGGCCGGCACAGCCACCGCCAGGCTGTTGAGAAAGGCGCTGACGAAGTCATCGCCGGGGATGACCTGAACCGTGCCATCGGGTCGCTTGTACTCGAACGACTTGCCACTGAGAACCTGGCTGTAGTTGCTGGTGGTGAAGTCCCAGTCAACTGTCCAATGACGCTCCTGGACTTCGATGCGGCCGAGGCGACGGTTGCCGACCCAGATATAGTAGCGGCCGTCGGGGGCTTGGAAACCCGCCCGTAGCTCATCGAACGTGGCTTCCCCGCCGCCAATGGCCATCGGCCCAGTCGGATCGAGGCCCATGGCAAACGGATCGAGCGTCTCCCCTTCTACGAGCGTGTAGGCTCGGTGGGGGAAAATGTTCCACCAGCCGGAAGACTGAATCGCCTCGCGCGTCCGGAAACTGGAGACGAAAAGGCCGAGCGTCGGAATCGTCCAGAGGAGCACCAGCAGCAGCAAGCCGCCGTTGACCAGCAGGCCACCGAAGCGTTGTTGTTTTTGCAGGCTACCCATGTTAGAACGCCTCCTGTTCCCGGAACTGCTTCAGGTTGTAGATCATGACCGGGATGATGGCGATGAGCAGGACAACAGCGATCGCCGAACCATAGCCGGAGTTGCGGGCCGTGAAGGATTGTCGATAGAACTGGGTGGCGATGACATCGGTGCCAAACTGGCCGCCGGTCATCACCCAGACCACGTCAAAGATCTTCAGGGTAAAGATGAGCACCGTGGTACTGACGGTGATGATCGTGCCCATGATGTAGGGCACCATGATGCGAAAGAAGATCTGTAGCTCGTTAGCCCCATCCACACGGCCGGCTTCCAGCAGGTCGGTGGGAATACCCTTCAGCGCGGCCGAGAAGAGCACCATGGCGTAGCCCGTCTGGAGCCAGATGACGATGAGGATAAGGAAAAGGTTGTTCCAGGGGGCGATGGCCGTCCAGGCCGGGAAGGGCTGCGGTTGCCCTCCGGCGGTGACGACCAGCGCGTTGAGCAGGCCGATCTGTGGCGCGCCGACGGGGCGCACCTCGTAGATGAAGTTCCAAATGACGCCCGCACCGACGAAGGAAATGGCCATCGGCAGAAAGATGGCCGACTTGCCAAGCCGCTCAAAGCTGCTGCGGTCGGCCAGGACGGCAATGAGCAGGCCGAAGATGACCGTCAACGTCGCGCCGAAGACGATCCACATGACGTTGTTGCGAAACGCCTCCAGCATCAGGCGATCGGTGAAGACGGCGGCATAGTTTTTCAGGCCGACGAACCGCTCGCCCAGAATGGCGAAGCTGCCGCTCAAGTTGCCCCAGTCGAGCCAGCCAATCGGCGGGCCGTCGCGGTTGAACAAGCTGATCCAGAACGTGCGCAGCACCGGCAGCGCCAGGAACCAGATGAGCATCGCCGCGGCCGGGCCGACAAATACAAACGGCTGCAAACGGCCGACCCACGGCTCGCCCATCCGTTCCACGACCCAGTTGAAAATCCAGTAGAGCGCGGCCACGCCGCCGACACCCCAAACGATCGCCACCAGGACAATCAGCCACTTGGGCGCATCGCCGGCCCGCAGAAAGTTGAAGCCCACCAACATCACCAGAAAGGCGATGGCAAGAATGGCAATCGGTAGAGCTAAGCGTAGGATGAATGTTAAGAACCTGGCTCCGGCACCAGGCGCGTCCGGCTGAGTTGTCTGTTGCACGCGCCACCTCCTTAATTGTGGCGGGGACGTGGGCCAGTTGCCCGGCCCACGTCTCCGTTGCGATCCATGCCGGGGCGGATCGCTGACCCACCCCGGCACGCTAACAAAAGACTATCTTGGCCAAGAGGCGTCGATTTCGGGCAACACCTTATCGAGGGAGGCCGCACCACTGACGTAGTCGGTCATACCCTTCCAGAAGGAGCCGCCACCCACCTCGCCGGGCATCAGGTCAGAGCCGTCGAAGCGGAAGCTCGTCGCCTGGCTCACCAGTTCGGCGATACCGCGCTCGAGGTCCACACCATACATGTCCGGCGTAGCCGTCTGATGGGCCGCCAACGCCCCACCCGTTTCCAGCCAACCGCTGGCCGACTCGGGCAGAGTAAAGTACTCCATCAACGCCCGCACTTCGGGCCGGTCGTTGAACATGGCCATGATGTCGCCGGCCACCAGGAACGGACGGCCATAGGCTTCATCGATGGGCGGCAGGTAGAAGAAGTCGTAATCCACACCCGCCTCAGTCCCCGCGGGGAAGAAGCCGGTGATGAAGTTACCCTGCTTGTGCAGCCAGCAGCCGGGCGGATCCTCGAACATCGGCGCCGGGCTGTCGCCAAAGTTGGTCGAGACGATCCCGTTCGTGCCGCCGAAGACGTAATCCGGGTTGAACCAGATCTCGCTCCAGGTCTCGATGGCCTTGCGTACTTCCGGGCTATCGAACGGCAAGTCGCCGCGCACCCAGGCGTCGTAGTTCTCCAGCGACGTCGTGCGCAGCATCGTCTCTTCCGTCCAGTCCGTCGCCGGCCAGCCGGTCGCCGCGCCGGACTCGATGCCGATGCACCATGCCGGATCGCCGTCGTCGGCGATCTGCTGCGTCAGGGCCATCAGGTCGTCCCACGTCTGCGGCACTTCATAGCCAGCCGCGTCGAAGGCCGCCTTCGGATACCACACCAGGCTCTTGCCGTTGAAACGATGCCAGACGCCGGCCGTGATCGGGCCGTCCGGGCCTTCGATCTGGCCCATGTCCAGCCAGCTCTGGTTGTACTGTTGCGTCAACCAGTCCTGCGGGATGAACGTCGAGACGTCGGTGATCTTGCCCTGGCGGACGAAGGTGGACAGCAAGCCGGGCTGCGGGAAGTCGGCGATGTCGGGGGCGTCACCGGCATCCACACGGACACCGATCGAACCCTCAAATTCCTTGCCGCCGATATACTGCACGTCGATGCCCGTGGCCTCTTCAAAGGCGACCATCGACTGATCGAACTTGACCGTGTCGGCGTCGGCAAACGGGCCATCGACCGTCACGACCGTGCCGTCGAAGTCGCCGTTCAGGGCCTGCTCATAGAAGCCGCCGGGGATCATGGCCATGGTCTCGGCCGTTGCGCCTTCCTGCGACTGCCCACTGACACCCTCAGGCCAGGAGGCGTCGATCTCGGACAACACCTTATCAAGGGAGGCCGCACCACTGACGTAGTCGGTCATACCCTTCCAGAAGGAGCCGCCACCCACCTCGCCGGGCATCAGGTCAGAGCCGTCGAAGCGGAAGCTCGTCGCCTGGCTCACCAGTTCGGCGATGCCACGCTCGAGGTCCACGCCATACATGTCCGGCGTAGCCGTCAAGTGGGCCGCCAACGCGCCGCCTGTATCCAGCCAACCACTGGCCGACTGCGGGACGGTGAAGTACTCCATCAACGCCCGCACTTCGGGCCGGTCGTTGAACATGGCCATGATGTCGCCGGCCACCAGGAACGGACGGCCGTAGGCT